>OBKS01000046.1_pt1 | contig 125536 bp, 129 predicted proteins | sample 1517381 | NCBI WGS metagenome assembly OBKS01 (sample SAMN04571686, study PRJEB22368) | human gut metagenome | biome: human gut; material: stool | host: Homo sapiens | place: Luxembourg | collected 2012-08-03 | reverse complement strand
AGAGGCAACAACATTTTGTAGTGGTGGTGAATATAATGGCTCGACATTAAAAGAATTAGCAAGTTCAAAATTTGCAGATAATTTAAAAACAAATAATGTTATAAAGAATGTAGTAATTAGTTCTAATGAAATAATAATAACTGATTATAATATAGATATAGGAGGAATTGATATTGTAATACCATCTACAATAGATGGAAAAACAGTAGTAACTATAGGACCTGGTGCATTCAACACAAAGCAATTATCAACAGAAACATCAATGTTAAGTAAAAGTAATATTCAATTTATGAGTAATAAAGAAGATAATGAACTTGCTATGGAGCAAATCAAAGGAGATATAAAAAGTGTAGTAATACCAAGTACAGTAAAAAGTATAGGAAAGAAAGCTTTTGCTAATAATAAAATAACTTCTGTAATTATAGAAAGTGTAGAAACACAAATTAACTGTACGGCATTTGACGATAATTATAATTTAACATCAATTAAAATAGCTGGTGAGGATGTAAGTCTAAGCATATTTAATTGTGTTGAATAATCATACTGTAAAACAAAGTCATATTTTATATGGCTTTTTATTTTTAAATATGTTATTATATTTCTAAGGGCGGTGTTTAAGATGAAATATAGAATTTATGAAAAAAGTGAAACATTAGAAAGATATTCAGTAAAGAAGAATTTATTTAATAAAAAATATACTGTTAAATTACACTATGTAAATAGTCGTTATTATGCTGTATATGAAGCAAAAGATAAATTTGATTTATTAGAATATGAAAGATTTTTATTAGATAGAATGAATAATCAAATAATGGATTTATTAGAAAGCGATGAAGTAGTTAATAATGTAGATTTAATGATAACAGAAAAAGATGAAAAATTTAAAAAAATATCCAATATTGTATCTTTTTCTATTCCTTTAATATTTTCATTTGCTTATAAAAATTGTGCTAATATATTATTATATTTACCTTTAAAATTAATTAGTAATGTAATGCAAACTAGAATAAATGATGATTATAAAGAAGATATAATAGACGATATGCAAAAATATGGTTTATTTAGTGAAAATATTGAAATACTTGAAAATTATGGTAAATATGTTAACAAAAAAGGTCATAATATAACAGCAAACACAATAGATAAATATAGTTTTAGTGACTTAGAAGCTATGCTTAAAGCTTTAAATACATTAATTGAAAATGGTGATATTAAACCAAAAACATTGCAAAAAGAAATGAGTTGATGATATGTTTATAGATGAAGTAACAGTTGAAGTAATAGCGGGTGATGGCGGTAATGGCTGTATGGCCTTTAGACGTGAAAAATTCATAGAAATGGGTGGACCATATGGCGGTAATGGTGGAAAAGGTGCTGATATCATATTTAAAGTTGATGAAGGCCTTAACACTTTGCTTGATTTAAGATATAGAAGAGTTATAAAAGGTGAAAGAGGAAGTAACGGAGAAGGAAAAGGCAAACAAGGAAAAAGTGCTGATGATGTTATTGTCAAAGTACCAGCAGGAACTGTTATAAAAGACTTAGAAAGTAATTTAGTAATAGCCGATTTAACTAAGAAAGATGAAGAAGCAATTGTGGCTTATGGTGGTCGAGGCGGAAGAGGGAACATTGCTTTTGCTACTCGTAGTAATCCAGCGCCTGCTTTTGCTGAAAATGGAGAACCAGGCGAAACTAGAAAGTTAAAAATAGAATTAAAACTTTTAGCTGATGTCGGTTTAGTGGGGCTTCCTAGTGTTGGTAAATCAACTATAATATCAAAAATATCAGCTGCTAAACCTAAAATAGCCGCATATCATTTTACAACTTTAAGTCCTAATTTAGGAGTAGTAAGAGCACAAGATAATTCAACTTTTGTAGTGGCTGACTTACCAGGATTAATAGAAGGGGCAAGTCTAGGACAAGGTTTAGGAGATAGATTTTTAAAACATATTGAAAGAACTAGAGTAATAGCTCATGTTATTGATATGAGTGGGATTGAAGGAAGAGACCCATATGATGATTACATAACAATTAATAAAGAACTAGAAAACTTTAGTGCATCTATTTTAGAAAAACCACAAATAGTAATTGCTAATAAAATGGATATGGAAATATCTAAAGAAAATTTAAAAGAGTTTAAAAAGAAAGTAAAATGTGATATTTTTGAAGTATCTGCTATAAATGGTGATGGTCTATCAAAAGTCGTAGAAAAACTAAGTGAAATGCTTAAAACCATTAGTAAAAAACCATTATATGAAGATGAAAAAATAGAAAGTCATATTTTATATAAATTTGAACGAACTAAACCTTTCACAATAACTAAAGATAATGATACTTGGGTTATAAAAGGTGAAGAAGTAGAAAAATTATTGAGAATGACTAAATTTCAAACAGAAGAGTCAGCTAATAGATTTGCTAATAAACTAAGAAAAATGGGTATAGATGAAGAACTTAGAAATAAAGGCGCTGTTGATGGCGATAATGTTAGAATATTAGATTTTGAATTTGAATATAGAGAATAAAGAGGTAAAAGATGTTTAGAAGAGCAATATTAATTATACATGGCTATGCTGGAGGAACTTATGATGAAGAATATTTAGCTAATTTTTTAGAACTAAATCATAATTTTGATGTCTTCACATTTACACTTCCAGGCCATGAATCAAAAAATAGTAAAGTAACTAAGGAAGATTGGATTAAATCAGTAGAAGAACATACTGAAATGTTAATAAAAAATAATTATAAGAATATATATGTAATAGGACACTCGATGGGGGGTGTCTTAGCTACCTATGTAGCTATAAAATATAAAGAAGTTAAAAAATTAGTTTTATTAGCGCCAGCTTTTAAATACCTAGCACTTGATGAAAATGGTAATTTCAATTTAATAAAAGGTATTAAAAAATCTCCTAGTTTAATTAAAAATTATAGTAAAGAAGAAGTTATATCACGTATTATGAAAGTACCTTTTAAATCAGTAAATGAGTTTGTTAATTTGGTTAAAATGTTTGAAGAAATACCAAAAGATATTCAAATACCTACATTAATAATACAAGGATTAGATGATGATATAGTACCAATTGATAGTTCAAAATATGTATATAATTTAATACCACATAACAATAAAAAAATATTATTTTTTGAGAATACTAATCATGATATATTTAGAAGTGAAAAGAAAGAAGAAATTAGTATTATAATTAGAGATTTTCTAAAAAGATGGCAATTGTGACAAAATTTTAATTTTACATTTTAATTTATTAATGATATACTTAAAGTGGTGATATAAATGAAAATACTTTTACATTCAGATAAGATGGATGCAATTGAAAAAAGTGGAGTTGGAAGGGCTATAAAACATCAGATGAAAGCGCTTGAACTTAACAATGTAGAATACACTTTAGACCCTAATGATGATTATGATATAATTCACATTAATACTATTTTTCCCGAGTCATATTTGATGGGGAAGAAAGCTAAAAAAAAGGGTGCTAAGGTAATTTATCATGCTCATTCTACAGAAGAGGATTTTAGAAATTCTTTTCTATTATCAAACCAAGTAGCGCCTTTATTTAAAGTTTGGTTAAAGAAGTGTTATTCTTCAGCTGACCTAGTATTAACTCCTACACCTTATTCTAAAAAACTTTTAGAAAGTTATGATTTAGGTAAAGAAATAATTGCTATTTCTAATGGAATAGAATTAGAATTCTTTAAGAAAAATGAAGAAGAAGGTAGAGCTTTTAGAAAAAATTTTGGTTTCAGTAAAGATGATAAAATTATAATGGCTGTTGGTTTATATATTGAAAGAAAAGGTATTTTAGATTTTGTTGAGATGGCTAGAAGACTACCAGAATATAAATTTATTTGGTTTGGCTATACAAATTTAAATACTATTCCAATCAAGATTAGAGAAGCTGTAGAAACTAAACTAGATAATTTGTATTTTCCAGGATATGTTCCTAGAGAAGTACTTAAAGGTGCCTATAGTGGAGCTGATTTATTTTGGTTTCCAACTCATGAAGAAACAGAAGGTATTGTTCTTTTAGAAGCTTTAGCTGTTAAAATACCTGTCTTAATAAGAGATATTCCTATTTATGAAGGTTGGTTTATAGATGGCGTTAATGTTTATAAAGCAACTACTAATGATGAATTTGAAGAAAAAATTAAAGGTATAGTAGAAGGAACTCTTCCATCATTAGTTGAAGAGGGATATAAAGTAGCTAAAGAAAGAGATATCAAAAATATTGGTAAACAACTTAAAGAAATATATGAAAAAGTTTTAAACGAAGAGACTATAAAAAATTAGTCTTTTTTTCAAAGCAAATTTAAAGTTTTAAATATCAATAGATGATACTGATATTCTTTTATATTTGGTAGTGTAATAAAAAAATAAGGAGGTATTAAATTGATAGAAGAAACTGTTTTCACAAATGAAAAGATAATAGAAATTGTTAAAAAAATTTATAATATTAATGTTTATCAAGTTGAAAAATTAAATCGTAGTAGTGCTAATATATATTAAAAGAATTTGAAACAAAGTATATAAAAGAAGAATTTGATAAGGAAATAATTATATAAAGCCCAAAGATATACTTAATATTAAAATGCCAATAGATTTAAATGAAGATTCTGCTGAATATATTAATCAATGATAAAGCTTATCATAATTATTAGAATAAAAGACTATGAAAATAAGTCTTTTTTTGTTATAATGATATAGTGAATAGAGGTAAAAAAATGAAAAAAATTAAGGACAATTGGGGATATATAGTATCATTGATACTTTTAATTATATTTATAATATGGATGATTTTTGATTATACAAAAAAGAAAAATATTTTACAAGAATATAGTAAAAATTTCTTTTATATGGATACTTATATAAATGTAAGAATATACTCAAATAATTCTAAAAAAGCAAATGAAGCACTAAATGAAATAGATAAAATATATTCAGACTATCATAAATTAGTAGATAGATATAATAAATATGACAATATAAAAAATATATATTATATAAATAATAATGATTCAGATAGTGAGTATTTAGAAATAGATTCAAGACTATATGATTTAATTGAATATGGGCTAAATGCTTATAAAGAAACTAATGGTTTAATAAATATTAATATGGGAGAATTAATTGATATATGGAAAACTTACCGAGAAAAAGAATCAGGAGTTCCTAGCACAGAAGAATTAATGAGTGCCAATATAAATATAAATAGAATCAAAATTTCTTCAAATAAAATACTTAATAATCACCCCAATATTGATTTAGGAGCTTTAGCTAAAGGTTATGTTTCAGAAATAGTTAGTGAATATTTAGAGAGTGTTGGATTCGATAAATACCTAATAAATGCAGGTGGTAACGTAATTGTAGGAAACCATTATGGAGATGGGGAATACAAAATAGGAATAGAAGATCCTACTGATTCAAACGGTATTTATGAAATTATAAAAGGAAATAACATTTGTATAACTACCAGTGGTGACTACCAAAGATATTATGATTATAATGGGGTAAGATATCATCATATAATAGATCCTAATACATTATATCCAAGTAATTATGCAAAAAGCGTAACAGTAATAACTAAAGATGGAGCTTTAGGGGACATGTTATCAACCGCATTATTCTTAATGAGCGTAGATGAAGGAAAAGAATTCATAAAAAAATATGATAATGTAGAAGCAGTTTGGTATACAACTGATAATGAAACTATTAAATCAGAAGGTTTTGATAAATATGAACAAAAATGATGTTCAATTAATTGTTGTATTATTAGTTTTTTCATTAATTTCAATTGTATTTATTAAAACAAATAAAAAAAATGGTGATATATTTAAGATTTATTATGAAAACGATATAATATTAGAAGAAAAATTAAGCAAAGATAATATTTATGAAGTAGAAGGTTATAATGGTAAAGTAAAAGTAGAAGTGAAAAATAATAAAATAAGAGTAATAGAAGAAACAAGCCCACTTCACATCTGTCAAAAACAAGGCTTTATTTCTAAACCATCAGAAACCCTTATTTGCTTACCAAATAAAATTATAATCAAAATAGAAAGTACAGACTTAGATGGAGTGATAAGATAATGGAACTAAAAAAAATAACACGATTATCAATGCTTCTTGCTCTTTCAATTGTATTAAGTTTAGTTGAAAGTGTAATACCTTTATTTAGTGGAATTATACCAGGATTAAAATTAGGTCTTGCCAATACTGTTGTTTTGACAGTTTTGTATCTATATTCATTTAAAGACGCTATATATTTATCACTTTTAAGAGTAATATTAATTGGTATTTTAAGAACAGGAATATTTAGCATTCCCTTTTTATTTAGTTTAGGTGGAGCATTCTTAAGTATCATTGTAATGAGTATATTTAAAAAAACTAAATTATCTATTGTAGGTGTTAGTGTATTAGGCTCTATTTCCCATTCAATTGGTCAAATTATAGTAGCGTTTCTAATACTTAATAATAATACTATGTTTTATTATTTGCCATTTTTATTAATATTTTCAATACCAACCGGTGTTATTACAGGATTAATAAGTAAAGAATTAATCAAATATTTAAAAAATAATTGATTTAGTAAAAAAAATATAATATAATTAAATAAAATAAGGAGGAGAAAATGAAAAAAGTATTTTTAAGTTTAGCATTAGTATTTTTAGCTTGCCTTACAGGCTGTGAAAAAGTAGAGACTGGTATTTATAAAGAAGGAACATACATGGGATATGATTCATATGAGTCATATGGTAAAAATTATGTGACAACTGCTGTTATATATGTAGATGAAAATGGTTTGATAAAATCATGTTATATTGATGCAACTTATGATAAAGATGGTGTATCTACAACTAAAAAGACACTTGGTGATGACTATGGTATGAAAGAAACATCAGCAAATATTGGTGTTATACCTGGTGGAAGTGAATGGTATGAACAAGTAAAAGTTATAGAAGATAAAGTAGTTAGTGAACAAAATCTTGATTGGGTTAAATGGCAAGATGAAGAAAAAACTAAACTAGATTCTATAAGTGGTGTTACTATTGTAGCTGATAGATATATTAACGCTATTACTAATGCATTAAAACAAGCAAAATAGGACTATGTCCTTTTTAATTATAAAGGAGAATGAAAATGATAAAACATTTAAAAGAAAATGAATTTGATAGTGCGATTAATAAAGATTTAGTTTTAGTTGACTTTTATGCTGAATGGTGTGGTCCATGCAAAATGCTAGGTCCTGTTTTAGAAGAATTATCAAATGAAAGAAGTTTAGAAATTTGTAAAATAAATGTTGATGAATGTGAAAATTTAAGCAGAAATTTAGGTATAATGAGTATTCCGACTTTACTTTTATATAGTAATGGTAAATTAATAACAAGACATACTGGCTTTATGACAATGGATGAAATCAAAAATTGGATAGAAGAAAATAAATAGAAATTTATATTTATTTTTTTTATTATACATGTTATACTTTTATTAAGTAGACGGAAGTGATAATGTGGGTAGCTATTACGATAAGTATAAAAAGTATGAAGTGTTAAAAGATAGTGATATTGTAACTAGTAGTAACTTTTTAAGGGAAATTTGCAAACAAAATCTTTCTAATGCAAAGTCTTCTAATCTTAATATAATGGAAAGTAGATGGAAAGAATCTAGTAAAAGTATTATCACTAATCAAATTATGGGAAGTATTACTGACTTTTTGAATAAACTTAATAATAGTGTTGATGATTTAACAAGCGCGTGCTCCTTAGCTAAACAGTTATCTACAGTAGTAGAAAAAATAAAAAGTGAAGATGCTATTTTAGATAACTTAAATAGTGAATTATCTAGTATTATAAATGATATTAGACACACACCAGAAAAAATATATGAAATAGAAATAATAAAAGGTAAAAACGTTAGTACTTCTAAAACCAATCCTCTTTATACTTCTTTAGTAAATAGAATGAATGCTAAAAAAGAAGAAATAAGAAAACAAAAAAATCTTATAGAAGAATTGTGTAGTAAAGCAGATAACCTAATAAATGAAATAAATGGCTATAGTGGAACTAATGCAAGTACTAAAACACAAGTATATACAATAACTGGAAGAAATTTTGGGCAAGTAAAAATAGATGGTAAGACTTATTTTGTCTCAATTCCAGAATTTGATGGCGACGTTAGTGAATTACCGCTTCTTTTATATTTACCAGGTTCTAAAGAATCAGGTGCTCGTTTATTAAATAATGGTTTACCTAAAATGATAAATGATGGATTAACTCTTCCATATATAGTACTAGTACCTTATGTGACTAATTGGGATGTATCCAAAAAAAATATAGTTCATACTGTTTCAGGCTTGGTAAATAAAACTGATTTAGGAATGACAGGTAATGAAGCTATAGAAAAATTACTTGGTAATATTAATGTTTCTAGTGTTTCTGTTTTGGGATATAGTAAGGGTGCTGAAGAGTTTACAGGAGCGCAAGGAAATGGTGACTCAATAGCGACCCTTCTTAAAAAGGAAAATATAAAACCAGATAATGTTATTTTATTTGGATGTAGTAGTGCTAAAAACTTTCCATATGAAGAATATAAAGATAGTACTATAACTATAATTACTTCTAAAGAAGATAAAAGCGTAGGATTCAATAATTCAAAAAAATTAGCCATCGATTTGAGTAAGAACTTACCTGGTAATGTAAGTGTATTAGGAGTTGGCTTTGAAAGTAATGATTTGAATGACTTATCTACTAATGGAATAAATGTTAACGTCACTAGTGACTCCGTTAGTCATGGTGAACTACAGAATTATGCTATAGAATATATGCTAGATAATAGTTTACTTACTAACAATAGAATAGAACCTACTATAATAGATGATAATATTAACTACAAATATGATGGTAACAAATTCGTATTAAATGATTAAAATACATAAAAATGCTTGCATTTATCTAAAATAAAGTGTATATTAATTTTGTACTTATTTCTTGGTTCAAAGAATTCTCGGCTTTTTACTAAGAATTAAGCGAATAAATATGAAAGGAGAAATTTATGGCGCTTACAAAAGAAGCTAAAGAAAATATTGTTAAGAAATATGCTAGAGGCGAAGCAGATACTGGTTCACCAGAAGTACAAATAGCAATCTTAACAGAAGAAATTAAAACTTTAACTGAACATTTAAAAGAACATAGCCATGATTTCCATTCTAGAAGAGGTTTACTTAAGAAAGTAGGACAAAGAAGAAGTTTACTTAACTATTTACTTAAGAAAGACGTTACTAGATATAGAGAAATCGTAAAGAGTTTAGGTTTAAGAAAATAATAGTAGACACTTATTTTTTAGTGTCTTTTATTTTGAAAGATAAAGGAGTCAATAATGAAAAGAGTATTTGAAAAAGATTTTAGAGGAAGAAAATTAATAGTTGAAACTGGAGAACTAGCTAAACAAGCTAATAGTTCAGTTTTAGTTAGATATGGCGATACAGTAATACTTACAACAGTTGTTGTAAAAAAAGAAGCTAACGTTTTATCTGATTTCTTTCCATTAATGGTTATATATCAAGAAAAATTATATTCAGTTGGTAAAATACCAGGTGGTTTTATCAAAAGAGAAGGAAGACCTACTGATGCCGCTACACTTGCTGCTCGTATGATTGATAGACCAATGCGACCAATGTTTAAAGAAGACTTCAAAAATGAAGTTCAAATTGTTAATATGGTTTTATCAGTAGATACAGACAATTCTCCAGAATTAACAGCAATGTTCGCATCAAGCTTAGCAACTTCAATTAGTGAAATTCCATTTGATGGACCAATCGCTGGAGTTAAAGTAGGATGTATTGACAATAAGTTTATAATAAATCCTACACCAACAGAGTTAGAAAATTCAATATTAGATTTAACCGTAGCTGGAACAGACAAAGCTATAAATATGGTAGAAGCTGGTTCAAAAGAAGTAGATGAATCATTAATGCTAGATGCCTTAATGTATGGTCACGAAGCTATAAAAGAATTAGTAGAATTTGAAAAAGAAATTGTAAAAGAAATTGGTAAACCTAAAATGGAATATGAAGTTTTAGAAATAACTGATGAATTTAAAAAAGAAATAAGAGATTTATGTGAAAAAGATTTAAATGAAGCAATGCGCATTAAAGGTAAATTAGAAAAATATGAAGCAATTGATTCAGTAAAAGAAAAAGTAGTAAACAAATATAAAGAAGAAAATGAAAATACTTTAAAAGAAATTGAATTACAAGAATTATTAACTAAAGTAAAACTAGTACTAGAAGAAATAGAATATGATATTTTTAGAGAAATAGTAGTTAATGAAAAAGTAAGAGCAGATGGTAGAAGTATGACAGAAATTAGACCACTTTCTACTGATATTGACTTACTTCCTAGAACACATGGTTCAGCTTTATTTACTCGTGGTGAAACACAAGCTTTAGCTGTAACTACACTAGGAGCTTTAGGCGAACATCAAATATTAGATGGTCTATCTTTAGAAGCTGAAAAAAGATTTATGTTACATTACAATTTCCCAGCATTTTCAGTAGGGGAAACAGGTAGATACGGAGCGCCTGGTAGAAGAGAAATTGGTCATGGTGCTTTAGGAGAACGTGCCCTTTTACAAGTAATGCCATCTGAAGATGAATTTCCTTATACAGTAAGAGTAGTATCAGAAGTATTAGAAAGCAATGGTTCTTCAAGTCAAGCTACAATATGTGCTGGATGTATGAGTTTGATGACTGCTGGTGTACCAATTAAAGCTCCAGTTGCGGGAATTGCTATGGGTCTAATTACAAAAGGTGACAAATATACTATTCTAACTGATATTCAAGGTATGGAAGATCATTTAGGAGATATGGATTTTAAAGTTGCAGGTACTAGAAATGGTATATGTGCTTTACAAATGGATATTAAAATAAAAGGTATTACAAAAGAAATACTAAAAGAAGCTTTAGCGCAAGCTAAGCAAGCTCGTTTTGAAGTATTAGATGTTATGGAAAAACAAATAGCAACACCAAGAAAAGAAGTAAGCAAATATGCTCCTAAAACAATGACATTTATGATTAATCCAAATAAAATTAAAGATGTTATTGGTAAAGGTGGCGAAATGATTACTAAAATTATATGTGATGCTTCTAACGTAAGTGCAGTAACTGATATGAACGCTGTTAAAGTTGATTTAGAAGATGATGGAAGAGTAATTATTTATCATACTGATAAAGAAATAATTGAGAAAACAGCTAATATGATTAAAGATATTGTAAAAGAAGTAGAAACAGGAAAAATATATACTGGTAAAGTTGTTAAAGTAGAAGACTTTGGATGTTTTGTTGAACTTTGGCCTGGATGTGAAGGATTAGTTCATGTATCACATTTAGCTAATGAAAGAGTTGAAAAACCTAGTGATGTTGTCAAAGTAGGCGATGACATAATTGTTAAATCTCTTGGTATAGATAAAAAAGGAAGACTTAATTTATCTAGAAAAGAAGCTATGAAATAATTTGTTTAATTTTAAATAAACACCGTTTCAAAAATGATTCGGTGTTTTATTCAAATGGTTACAAGTGAAAAAGAGTAAATTGATTTAACAATAAAATTTAAAATGAAATATTTTCATAAATTTAATCACAACTCAAAGAACTTAAAAAAATAGCTATTTTTTATTCATAGTTATTAAAAAGCATTGACTTTATAAGCTTAAAATGATATATTCAATATGTAAGCACGTGTTAGTGTTTTTATTTTAGAAAAATCATATAATTGTAGAGGTGAAATATGAAATCTTTAGGAAAATTTTTTGCAAGCGTAAAAAAAGAAATGAAAAAAGTTAGATGGTTAACAAAGAAAGAAATGGTAAAGTATTCAGTAGCGGTACTTACAATAATGATATTCTTTGGATTATTCTTTGTCGCATCTGATTTAATTATTGGATTTGTGAAAGTGTTGGTGGCATAATGCAAAAAGAATGGTACGTAGTTAATACATATTCTGGACATGAAAACAAAGTAAAAGAAAAACTATTAATGAGAGCTAATTCAATGGGACTTGAAGATTATATTTTTAGAGTAATAGTTCCTGAGACAACTGAAGTAGAATATAAAGATGGTCAAAAAAAGGAAAAACAAAAAAAGATGTTCCCAGGTTATATCATTGTAGAAATGATTATGACTGATGAAGCTTGGTTTGTTGTAAGAAACACACCAGGTGTTACAGGATTTATTGGTTCATCAGGTAAAGGAGCTAAACCATTCCCATTAACTCCACAAGAAGTAGATAAAATTTTAGGCCAAATGGGAATGAGTAGAGTAGATGTAGTAAATGAACTTAAAGTTGATGATCTAGTAAAAGTAGTAAATGGACCATTTAAAGATATGTTTGGAAAAATTAAATCAGTTAATTTTGAAGAACAAAAATTGGAAGTTGCTCTAGACTTATTTGGTCAAGAAACTATTGTTGAATTAGAATTTACTGATATAGAAAGAGCATAACTAAAATGGGGAATATTGAACTAGAATTTGATCAGTTGTATGTAAAAAATGTAAAAAACAAATTAAGATATACAGTATCTTATATAGATAAAAATAGAAGTACTGAGATAACTAGTAATGATTCATTATTGTCAGAAAGTGAAATACTTAATTATTATTTAAACTTATTTAGTAAAATGACTAGAAAAAGACCACATGAAGTAGAAGTTGAAGAAGTAATAATTGACAATATTTTTGTAAGTGGTTTTAGATTAGGCTTAAGAAAAATTAAAAAGAATTATTATTATGAATTAGTAGGAACTTTTTTAAGACAAGAAAATTTGCATCATGAATTGGATAAATTATTATTTTTACTAAAACAAAGTGGAAATAATAAAAAAGTTAAAATGTACTGGGATGAAGATAAAGTCAAATTTAGAGGAAATATTTATTCAGCAAATGGGTTCTTAATTCCTTGCAATAGAATCGATATATTATTAAATATGTTAGAAAATTTAAATAAGTGTAACATAATTGGTACAAAAGAAGATAAAGTTTTAAAAAAAACTAAATAATTACTAGACATAGTAAAAAAAATGTGCTATTATTAATTCGCTATATTGTTTAAAATATAGAATTTTAGTGGGAGCGCGGACACGCATTTGAACCACTCATGAAAAAACAAGATAAAATTAGGAGGTGTTTTTCGTGGCAAAACAAGTATCAAAAATAGTTAAATTACAAATACCAGCAGGAAAAGCTACACCAGCTCCACCAGTAGGAACTGTTTTAGGACCAGCAGGTATTAATTTACAAGAATTCTGTACAAAATATAATGACGCAACTAAAGACAAAATGGGAGATATATTACCAGTAGAAATTACTATCTATGAAGATAGAACATTTACATTCGTAATTAAAACTCCACCAGCAGCATTCTTAATAAAGAAGTATGCTAAACTTAAATCTGGATCTACAAAAGGTTCTAAAGAAGTAGTTGGAACTCTTACAAAAGACCAAATTAAAGAAATAGCTGAAACTAAGTTACCTGATTTAAATTGCTATACTGTAGAAGATGCAATTAAAATCGTTGAAGGTACTGCTCGTAATATGGGCGTTAAAGTAAGTGAATAATACACAAGATTAACCTTGTGGGAGGAAAAGTCCGCAAATACCACATAAGGAGGATAAAATGAAAAAAAGCAAAAAGTATATTGAAGCTTCTAAAAAAATTGAAAAAGCAAAATTATATACTAAAGAAGAAGCAATCAAACTAGTAAAAGATACATCTTATTCTAAGTTCGATGGTTCAGTAGAACTTGCAATGAGACTTAATCTTGATACTAAAAAAGCAGAACAACAATTAAGAGGCGCTTTAGTATTACCAAATGGAACTGGTAAATCAAGTAAAGTTTTAGTAATTGCTAAAGGTGAACATGCTACTGCTGCTAAAGAAGCAGGTGCTGATTATGTAGGAGACACTAATATGTTAGAAAAAATCGAAAAAGAAAATTGGTTCGATTTTGATACAATCATTGCTACACCTGACATGATGCCAGCTTTAGGTAAATTAGGTAAAGTTTTAGGACCTAAAGGTTTAATGCCAAACCCTAAAACAGGAACTGTAACAATGGATACAGCAAAAGCTGTTACAGAAGTTAAAAAAGGAAGAGTTGAATATCGTACAGATACTTATGGAAATGTACATGCTATTATTGGAAAAGTATCATTTACTGAAAAACAACTTTTAGAAAACCTAGAAGCATTTGTTAACTTAATCGTTAAATCAAAACCATCTGTTGTAAAAGGAACATATATTAAAAATATAAGTATCGCAAGTACAATGGGTCCTGGTATTAAGATTGATGCAAATAGTTTTGACTTTTAATTAAAACTATGATAGAATTAATTTGTTTGGAAAAATAGTACCGTAGACAGTAGGAGCTTTAAGCTTAATTTCCTACCGAGGAACTTAAATAAACTTTAAGAACTTCGACCTAACTATGGACTATAGTTAGGTTTTATTTTACGGAATTAATTAGGAGGTGGACACATGGCAAATCCAAAAATATTAGAAAAAAAACAAACAACAATTGATGAAATTAAAGATAAATTTTCTAATGCAGCATCTTCAGTATTCTTTGAATATGCAGGATTAACAGTAGCAGAAACTACAGAATTAAGACGCAAATTAAAAGAATCAGATTCTGAATTAAAAATTTATAAAAACACTTTGACAAAAAGAGCACTAGATACTTTAAATATTGATTTAGGTGATGAATTAAATGGACCTAAAGCAGTAGTATTTAGTAGTGATGTTATCGCACCAATCAAAGTGTTAAGCAGCTTTTCAAAAGATCATCCAGCTTTAGAAATTAAAGTTGGTTACGTAGATGGAAACGTTGCTGATAAAGAAATGTTAGACAAATTAGCACAAACACCAGACAGAAATACATTACTTACTATGTTTGCAGCTGGTTTATTAGAACATGTTAAAAATGTGGCAATCTGCTTAGATTTACACAGCAAAAATTTAGAGGAAAATAATTAAGGAGGAATATTAAATGGCAAAATTAAGTACACAAGAAATAATTGATGCAATTAAAGAAATGAAAATTTTAGAAGTTAAAGAATTAGTAGACGCAATGAAAGAAGAATTTGGTGTAGATCCAAGTTCAGTAGCAGTAGCTGCTCAACCAGTGGCACAAGCAGTTGAAGAAGGGCCAAGTTCAGTTGATGTAGTTTTAGCAAGTGCTGGAGCTAACAAAATAGCTGTTATCAAATTAGTAAGAGATATTACTGGTTTAGGATTAAAAGAAGCTAAAGACATCGCTGATAATGGTGGCGTAGTTAAAGAAAAAGTTTCTACAGATGAAGCTAACGAAATGAAAGCTAAATTTGAAGAAGCTGGCGCAACAATCGAACTAAAATAATCATTATGTTTAAAGGCCTATACTAAAAATATTAGTATGGGCTTTAAGCGTATTTGAAAGAGGATTTATGAATCATTATTTTACAAATCAAGAATTAAAAAGCAACATCAAAGAATTTACAGCACTCATCAATGAAAAAAAATACACATTTTTAACTGATAATGGTGTTTTTTCTAAAAAAGGTTTAGATTTTGGAACAAGAACATTATTAGAAACACTTAAAATAGATGAAATAAAAGGAAATGTTTTAGATTTTGGTTGTGGTTATGGACCAATAGGAATATATATAAAAACTAATACAAATTCATGCGTTGATATGGTAGATATAAACAAAAGAAGCATTCATTTAGCAAAAGAAAATGCTAAAATTAATAAGGCTGATGTTAATATATTTGAAAGCAACATATATAGTAATGTAACTAAAAAATATGATTATATCATTACTAATCCACCAATTAGAGTTGGTAAAAAAATACTATATCAAATACTATTTGAAGCTAAAGAGCACTTAAATAAAAATGGTGAATTATGGTTAGTTGTTTCTAAAGACCAAGGAGCTAAATCATTATTAAAAGATTTAGAGAAAGAATATACTGTTAAAGTCGAAAATAAAAATAAAGGTTTTTACATAATAAGTGCTATAAATAATTGACAATTTTTATCTAGTTTGTTAAAATTGTATATTGGTGGCATGTACTAAAAATGTACATTATCGTTGTTTTTATAATAGTATATAGGGGTGAAATTAGTGGCTTATACAATAAAAAAATTTGGAGATCACCGTGAAAGAAGAGATTATTCTAAAACTAAAAATAAAGTAGCTTTAGGTAATTTACTTGAAATTCAAAAGGATTCTTATGAAGAATTCATCACTAAAGGAATAGAAGAGGTTTTAACTGAAATATCACCAGTAGAAAGTTTTACTGGAAATTTGTCGTTGGAGTTTGGCAATTTTAGTTTTGAAAAACCACGCTATTCAATCAAAGACTGCAAAGAAAGATATGCAACTTATGCAGCACCTTTATCTGTTGAAACAAGACTATTTAATGGTGAAACAGGTGAAGTAAAAGAGCAAAACATTTATTTAGGCGATATGCCTATTATGACTGAAAGTGGAACATTCATTATCAATGGTGCTGAACGTGTTATCGTTTCACAATTAGTTAGAAGTCCTAGTGCATACTACGGAAAAGAAGTTGATAAAAATGGTCGTGTTGTTGTTACATCACAAATTATACCAACTCGTGGTACATGGCTAGAATATGAATTAGATGCAAGAAATGTTATCTATGTTAGAATTGACCGTACTAGAAAAGTACCTATTACGACACTTTTACGTGCTGTTGGTTTATCTAATGATGAAGATATTTATTCGTTATTTGGTGAAGATGAATATTTAAGAAGAACAATCGAAAAAGATACAAATAAAAATACAGATGAATCTTTAATTGATATTCATTCTAAATTAAGACCAGGTGAACCATCTACACTAGATAGTGCTAAAAATCAATTAATAACTAGATTCTTTGATGCTTTTAGATATGATTTAGCTAAAGTAGGACGTTATAAATTCAACAAAAAGTTAAATGTAGCTGATCGTTTAATTAATACAGTATTAGCAGAAGATATCAAAGTAGATAAAGAAGTATTATTTGAAAAAGGTACTGAAATTACTAAAGATGTTCTTGAAAAATTAAAAGAAGTTTTAAATAATGGTTATGGTGTTAAAGAAGTACCTATTAATGAAGAGTTAGATACTTATAATAAAGTTCAAGTAATTAAAGTTTATTCAAAACTTAATCCAGAAAAAATTATCAATGTTATTGGTAATGATCAATCTATAACTGTAAAAAGACTTACTATTTCTGATATATATGCTTCTGTTTCATATTACTTAAATTTACTTGAAGGCGTTGGTTCATTTGATGAAATAGATCACTTATCTAATCGTCGTGTAAAACAAGTAGGGGAACTTTTACAAAATCAATTTAGAATTGGTTTAAGTAGAATTGAAAGAGTAATTAGAGAAAGAATGTCAACTCAAGAAATATCAGAAGTAACGCCAAAGTCTTTAATCAATATTAGACCACTTACAGCGGCTATGAAAGAGTTTTTTGGTAGCAGTCAGTTATCACAATTCATGGATCAAACAAACCCTATAGCTGAGCTTACAAACAAAAGACGTTTAACATCTTTAGGACCTGGTGGTTTAGCTAGAGATAGAGCTGGTATGGAAGTACGTGACGTTAACTCATCACACTATGGTAGACTTTGTCCAATTGAGTCACCAGAAGGACAAAATATCGGACTTATTACATCTTTAGCAAGCTACGCTAAAGTTAATGAATATGGCTTTATTATGACACCTTATCGTAAGGTAGAAAACAAAAAATTAACAGATGAAATAGTATATATGACTGCTGATGAAGAATTAGATTATTACATTTCACAAGCTACAATTGAAATGGATGATAATAATGTAATTACTGTAGAAAAAGCACCAGTTAGATATCGTGGTGAAAATATCATGGTAACTACTGATAAAATAGATTACATAGATGTATCACCACAACAAGTAGTATCTGTTACAACAGCAGGTATTCCATTCTTGGAACATGATGATGGAAAAAGAGCCCTTATGGGTGCCAACATGCAACGTCAGGCAATTCCATTATTAAAAGCCGAAGCGCCACGTGTAGGTACAGGTATTGAAGCAATATCAGCACGTGATTCTGGAGCAGTTGTAATTTGTAAAGCTGATGGAATAGTTACTTATGTAGATGCCAGAAAAATAGTTGTTAAAACTATGAATGGTGAAGATGTTTATTACTTAAATGGTTATGAAAGAAGTAATGCATCAACTTGTTATCATCAAGTACCAATCGTTAGAAAAGGCGATAAAGTTTATAAAGATGAGGTAATTGGTGATGGACCATCTACTGAAAAAGGTGAGATGGCTTTAGGTAAAAACGTTACAGTAGCGTTCATGAACTATAATGGTTATAACTATGAGGATGCTGTTATCTTAAATGAAAGATTAGTTAAAGATGATGTTTATACTTCAATTCATATTGAAAGATATCAAATAGAATGTCGTGATACCAAATTAGGACCTGAAGAATTTACTAGAGATATTCCTAACGTAGGTGAAGATGCTCGTAAAAATCTAGACGAATTTGGTATTATTAGAATTGGTACAGAAGTTAAAGATGATGATATTCTAGTAGGTAAAGTAACACCAAAAGGTATGGCAGAACTTACTAGTGAAGAAAAATTATTGCATGCTATTTTTGGAGAAAAAACAAGAGAAGTAAGAGATACATCATTAAGAGTTCCACATGGTGGTGAAGGTATTGTTCATGATGTAAAAATATTTACTAAAGAAGATACTGATGAATTATCACCAGGTGTATCTAAAATAGCACATGTATATATAGCACAAAAAAGAAAAATATCTGTTGGAGATAAGATGGCAGGACGTCATGGTAACAAAGGTGTTATTTCACTTGTATTACCAGAAGAAGATATGCCATACTTACCAAATGGTCAAACAGTAGATATTCTACTTAATCCACTTGGTGTTCCATCTCGTATGAATATAGGACAAATTCTAGAAATGCATTTAGGTTATGCTGCTAAAACATTAAATACTTATGTAGCTACTCCTGTATTTGAAGGAGCAACTCGTACTGAAATAGTAGATGCTTTAAAAGAAGCAGGCTTAGATGAAGATGGGAAAACCGATTTATATGATGGTAGAACTGGTGAAAAGTTTGATCATAGAGTATCAGTCGGTGTTATGTACATGATTAAATTACACCACATGGTTGATGATAAATTACATGCTAGAAGTACAGGACCTTACTCATTAGTAACACAGCAACCACTTGGTGGTAAAGCACAATTTGGTGGACAGAGATTTGGTGAAATGGAAGTTTGGGCTTTATATGCGTATGGAGCTGCTAATGTTCTTCAAGAGATGATGACAATTAAATCAGACGATGTTATTGGTCGTGTTAAAGTGTATGAATCATTAGTTAAAGGAACACCAATTCCAAAATCTGGTATACCAGAAAGTTTTAGAGTTTTAACAAAAGAATTCCAAGCTTTAGGTCTTGATATAACAGTCCTAAATGAAGAAGGAAAATATGTTGAATTAAAAGAATTAGAAGAAAGTGAAAAAGATTCATATCTTTCTACTGAAGAATTAGAAAGTAAAATAGATTTAGGACTTCCTAATATAGATGATTCTAGTGATTCATATGAAGTAGAATTAGAAGAAGAGAAAGAAGAATTTGAAGATAATGATCTTGATAACTTAGAATTTGATGAATCTTCAATTGAAGAGGGGGATGAATAAAATGGATGTAAACAATTTTGAAGGATTAAGAATTGCCATTGCATCACCTGAGAAAATTAGATCATGGTCTTATGGCGAAGTAAAAAAAGCAGAAACTATAAACTATAGAACATTAAAACCTGAAAGAGACGGATTATTTTGTGAAAAAATATTCGGTCCTACTAAAGACTTTGAATGTTCATGTGGTAAATATAAACGCCTTAGATATAAAAACATCGTTTGTGATAAATGTGGAGTAGAAGTTACTAGAAGCAAAGTAAGACGTGAAAGAATGGGACACATCGAACTTGCTACTCCTGTTTCTCATATTTGGTTCTTTAAAGGTGTTCCTTCTAGAATGGGTTTAGTTCTAGATATGTCTCCAAGAGATTTGGAAGAAGTATTATACTTTGTTAGTTATGTAGTATTAGATCCAGGACCAGCACCTTTAGAGAAAAAACAAACAATTTCTGATAAAGAATATCGTACTTATTATGAAAAGTATGGAAATACTTTTAGAGTAGGTATGGGAGCAGAAGCAATAAAAGAACTTCTAAAAGAAGTAAATCTTGAAGAAGAAGTAAGTAAAATCAAAGCTGAAATAGATGATATTAAAGACTCAGCTTCTCAAAAAAGAGTGCGTTTAGTTAAGAGACTTGATGTTTTATCAGCATTCTTAGAGTCTGGTAATAAGCCAGAATGGATGATTTTAGATGCTCTACCAGTAATTCCACCAGAATTACGTCCAATGATTCAATTAGATGGTGGTAGATTTGCTACATCAGATTTAAATGACTTATATAGAAGAGTTATTAATAGAAATAACAGATTAAAGAAATTAATTGAATTAGGAGCGCCTTCTATCATTATTCAAAATGAAAAAAGAATGCTTCAAGAATCAGTAGATGCTTTATTCGATAATGGTAGACGTGGTAGAAACGTAACAGGAGCTGGTAATAGACCACTTAAGTCTTTATCAAGTATGTTAAAAGGTAAACAAGGACGTTTCCGTCAAAACTTATTAGGAAAAAGAGTTGACTATTCAGGTCGTTCAGTTATCGTTGTTGGACCTACATTAAAAATGTATGAATGTGGTATTCCAAAGGAAATGGCTCTAGAATTATTTAAACCACATGTTATAAATGGTTTAGTATCAAAAGAAATTGCTGCTAACATTAAAGCTGCTAAAAAAATGATTGAAAACCAAGATGAACGTGTTTGGGATATAGTAGAAGAAAAAATAAAAGAACATCCAGTTATGTTAAATAGAGCACCAACTCTACATAGATTAGGTATCCAAGCTTTTGAACCAAAATTAATTGATGGTAGAACAATTAGACTTCACCCATTAGTTTGTGCAGCATTTAATGCCGACTTTGATGGTGACCAGATGGCTGTTCACGTACCAATTAGTGAAGAATCACAAGCAGAAGCAAGAATACTTATGTTAGGTGCAAATAACATTTTGAGTCCAAAAGACGGAAAGCCAATTGTTACACCTAGCCAGGATATGGTACTTGGTAACTATTATCTAACTATAGAAGAAAAAGGTTTACCAGGTGAAGGTAGAGTATTTAAAGATCCAAATGAAGTGCTTATGAGTTACGAAAGAAGAGAAATTACTTTACATACTCGTATCGCCTTACCAGTAAAATCATTTAAACATAAAATATTTGCTGATAATTATAGCGATAAATATTTGGTTACAACTCCAGGTAAAATTATTTTCAATGAAATTTTTCCTGATACATTCCAATATATAGCAGATGGAACTGCTGAAAATATTGAATCAATTACACCTGCTAAATACTTTATTGAAAAAGGTACAAACATTAAAGAATTTATTGAACAAATGGAATTAGTACCAGCATTCAATAAAGGTGTATTAAGTAAGTTAATTGCGCAAATATATAAAAGATATCAAACTACAGAAACTTCTGTAATGCTAGATAAATTAAAAGATTTAGGATTTAAGCATTCTACTTTATCTGGAATTAGTATAGCTATTAGTGATATTAAAGAAAGTGAAATCAAACCTCAAGTAATTAAAGAAAGCAATGAATTAGTAGATACAATTAATAAACAATTCAAAAGAGGTTTAATTACTAATGAAGAAAGATATAATAAAGTAGTAGAAGTATGGACAAATGCTAAAAATACTATTTCTAAAGAATTAGGAGAAATGATTAAGAAAGACAAAGAAAATCCTATTTCAATGATGATTGATTCAAAAGCGAGAGGTGATATCGGTTCACTTACACAGTTAGTTGGTATGCGTGGACTTTTCGCTAAACCAGGTGGAGGACAAGTAGAAATCCCAGTAGTATCATCTTTTAGTGAAGGTGTTACAATAAATGAATTCTTCTTATCAACGCATGGTGCTAGAAAAGGTGCCGTTGATACTGCCTTAAAAACAGCTGACGCTGGTTACTTAACAAGAAGACTTGTTGATGTTGTACAAGATGTTATTGTTAAAGAGGAAGATTGTGGTAGTGTACAAGGTGTTACTGTTAAATCATTCATTAATGATAGTGATGGTACTTTAATTGAATCATTTAAAGAAAGAATTACTGGTCGTTTCACTAATACAAAAGTAATTAATCCTGAAACAAAAGAAGTAATTGCTGAAAGAAATACTTATATTACAGAAAACTTAGCAGAGAAAATTTGCAAATTAGGTATAGAAGAATTATCAATTAGAACTGTTTTAACTTGTAAAACAGAACATGGTTGCTGCCGCAAATGTTATGGTCGTAACTTAGCAACTGGTTCAATAGTTGAAATTGGTGAAGCAGTAGGTATAATGGCTGCTCAATCAATTGGTGAACCTGGTACTCAGCTTACAATGCGTAACTTCAATACTGGTGGTGTTGCCGGTGGAGATGATATCACACAAGGTTTACCACGTGTTCAAGAGTTATTTGAAGCTAGAAATCCAAAAGGTAAAGCAACTATTTCTGAAATTAAAGGAACAGTTACAAAAATTGAAGAAGATAATGGTAAATATATAATTACTGTTGCTAATGATGTTGAAACTAAAAATCACGTTACAAACTATGGTGCTAAATTAGCTGTAAACGAAAATGATTCAGTAGTAGCTGGTCAAAGACTTACACATGGTGCTATTAATCCAAAAGAATTATTAGTAGTAACAGATCCTATAACTGTACAACAATACATATTACTTGAAATTCAAAAAGTATATCGTGGTCAGGGTGTTGATATATCTGATAAACACGTTGAAATTATGGCTAGAAGAATGATTTCTAAAATTAAAATTATTAATAGTGGAGATTCTTTATTCTTACCAGGTGTTATGGTTAATATAAATCATTTCACAGATGAGAATAAGAAGTTAATCCTTGAAGGAAAAGCTCCTGCTACAGGACGTCCAGTACTTTTAGGTATTACTAAAGCTTCTCTAGAAACAGATTCATTCTTATCAGCTGCTTCATTCCAAGAAACAACTCGTATTTTAACAGATGCAGCTATTCATGGTAGAGTCGATCACTTGAATGGATTAAAAGAAAACGTTATCATTGGTAAATTAATTCCTGCAGGAACAGGTGCTAAGAAATATCGTAATGTTGATTATGATTTGGAATTTAATATGTTAAAAGAAGAACCACTTGAAGCCTTAGAACAAGAACTAATGGATTAATTAGTTCTTCTTTTTTCTAGTAAAGGTGATAAATTTGTTAAAAGTTTTAAGAAAAATAGATTTACAAGTAATCGATTTTGTAAACAAACACAGAAATGTATTTTTAGATGATTTCATGTTATTTGTTACTAGACTTGGAAATATGGGACTTATTTGGTTATTAATAGCTATCATTTTACTTTCAAATAAAATTTATCATTATTATGGAACTGAATTATTAGAAGCAATAGTAATTGGTGCTATAATTTGTAATTTAGTATTAAAACCAATATTTGAAAGAATTAGACCTTACGATAGATATCCTAATTTAACACGAATACTTCCTAGACTAAATGATTATTCATTTCCTTCAGGACATACCTTAGCATCATTCTCATCAGCTACAATATTGTTTCAAATAAATAGTGTAGTAGGAATACTTTCATTTTCATTAGCGTTTTTAATCGCTTATTCAAGATTATATTTAAATGTACATTATTTTACAGATGTTTTCTTCGGAATGATAATAGGTATTCTAGTTTCATTATCAATTATTATATTTTAAAAGACTACTTTTGTAGTTTTTTTTTAATAATTAAATATAATTTAATGAAAGGAGAATTATGAAAAAATTTTATAAGACATATTCTAATTCTATTATTTTACTATTATCAATTATAATTGGCACTATAATAGGCCTTATATTTAAAGAAAAAGCAAGTATACTAAGTCCTTTTGGGGAATTATTTATTAATTTATTACTAGTTATAATAGTTCCACTTATATTTTTAACAATAACTGTTTCAATAGGTAAGATGAATAAACCTAATAGACTTAGTAAAATATTAGGTAGTATAATACTAATATTTATAATTACATCTATAATAAGTGTAATTATTGGTATTATTAGTACAAGAATAAACTTAGTAGATAAAATAGATAGTTCTAATATAATTAATTCACTTGATTATAGTTTAAGTGAAGAAAAAGTAAATATTAGTTTTCTTGAAAGAACTATTAATACTATAAGTACTAATGATTTTATTAATTTATTATCAAAAAACAATATTATAGCTTTAATCGTTTTTTCTATTATTTCTGGTATAGCTATAATTTTATCTAAAGAAAAAGGAAAACTGTTTTTAAATGTATTAGAGAGCGCTAATGATGTACTAGAAAAAATTATCAAGATTATTATGTATTATGCACCTATAGGAATAGGTTGTTATTTTGCTTCTTTTATTGGTAACTTTGGTTATAATATTGCAGTTGGCTATGTAAAGACATTAGTAATTTATATAATAGCTTGCTTATTTGTTTATTTTGTTATTTATACTTTGTATGCATTTATAGCTGGTGGTAAAGAAGGCGTAAAAAGATATTTAAATAATATTATTTCACCGACTTTAACAGCACTTTCTACTTGTAGTTCAGCTGCAAGTATACCAGCAAATACTGAAGCTTCTAAAAAAATAGGTGTAAGTGATGATATTGCTAATACAGTAATACCACTTGGTACATCATTTCATAAAGATGGATCTATAATTGGTAGCGTATTTAAAATTATGTTTTTAGTTTATTTATTTAATATGGATGTAAATATTAGCAAAATACTGTTTGTAAGTTTAATTGTAACACTTTTAGTTACAGCTGTTCCAATAGGTGGTGGAACAATATCAGAAATGCTTATTATAAGTATGATGGGTTTTCCAGTAGCCGCACTTCCTATTCTTACTATAATAGCTACTATAATAGATGCTCCAGCTACTGTTTTAAATGTAGTTGGTGATACGGCAAGTAGTATGTTAGTAGCGCGTATTGTAGATGGAAAAAATTGGAAAAAAGTAAAATATTGATTAGTTATTAAGATGTTTATATAATAAAAAACTATTTATTATAAACTAACTTAGCTTAACGCCGGGTTAGTTTTTATGCCTTTAATTGCTATTTATCACTATTTGTTATACAATATTTTAGGTGAAATTTATGACTAAATATTTTGATATGAAAAATGAAATAAAAGAAGAAGAAATAAAAGAAGCAGGTAAAATGATTAAAAATGGAGAATTAGTTATATTTCCAACTGAAACAGTTTATGGAATAGGCGCTAATGGATTAAATAGTAACGCGGTTAGAAATATTTTTATAGCAAAAGGTAGAGCTCAAGATAATCCATTAATTTTGCATATTTCTGATATTGATATGATTGATGATATTGCTACTGATATTAATGAAATCGAAAGAAAAATAATTGATATTTTCTTTCCTGGGCCATTAACAATTATATTAAAAAAGAAAGATATCGTTCCTAGTGTTGTTTCTGGTGAACTTGATACTGTTGGAATAAGAATGCCAAGTAATAAAATTGCTAATACTTTAATTAAGTTTGCCGGTGTTCCTATTGCTGCACCATCGGCCAATATTTCTGGTAAGCCGAGCGGTACCACTTTAAATGATATAAAAGAAGAATTTGATAATAAAGTTTCATGTATGATAGATGGTGGAGATACTCTAATTGGAGTTGAATCTACTGTTATAAGAGTAATGGATAATAAAATAAGAATTTTAAGACCAGGAAAAATTACTATTGATGATTTTAAATTTTATGGCTTTGAAGTAGAACTAGATAATAATATTTTTAAAGAAGTTAGTAAAAATGATAGAGTTCTATCACCTGGTATGAAATATAGACATTATGCTCCACAAAAAGAATGCTTGCTTGTATATTCAGAGGATATTACTAAGCTTGTTAATCTTGTTAACAAATATGAAAAAGATAAAAAAGTATTAGTAGTTTGTAAAGAAAATAAAACTAAATATTTTAAAAATAGACTTAGTATGGGTAACACTCTAGAAGAAATAACTCATAATATATTTCATATTCTTAGAGAAGTCGATAAAACTAATTTTGATTTAGTAATTATTGAAGGCGTAAAAAAAGAAGGATTAGGGATTGCTATTATGAATAGACTAATAAGAGCATGTTCTCATAACTATATAGAAATTAAATAAAAATTGCATATGTTTATGTATTTTTTTTATTTGATAAAAAAACAAAAAAGTTTATATATTTTTCAAAATTAGTGCTAAATTGCTATTAATATGTGATAAAATTATATAGGAGGGTAGATATGTTTCAAAATAAAAAAATATTCATATTAGGTATGGCTAGAAGTGGATATGAAGCTGCTAAAGTTCTAGCACCCCTTAATACTCTTTTAGTAACTGATATGAAAGAACAAGATAAAGAAAAAGTAAAAGAATTAGAAAATATGAATGTTAAAGTAGTGATAACTGATAAACCAGACGAACTACTTGATAATACATATGATTATTTAGTTAAAAATCCAGGAATTAAATTAAATCATCCTTGTGTTGTAAAAGCAGAAAGCTTAAAAATACCTGTTATTAATGAAGTAGAATTAGCTTATCACTTGCTTCCTAAAGATGTAACAATTATAGGAATAACAGGTTCTAATGGAAAGACAACGACAACGACATTGACATATGAATTCTTGAAAGAAGCAGGCTTTAGAGTACATTTAGGTGGTAATATAGGAACACCTTTATGTGCACTTTTGAAAGATGTTAAAGAAAAAGATATTCTGGTTTTAGAAATATCTGGTCATCAACTACACGATATGTATGATTTTAAGACCAATATTAGTGTTATGACAAATCTATGTGAAGTTCATACAGACCATTTTGGAAGTTATGAAAATTATAAGAATAACAAAGCTAAAATATTTAATAATCATACCGAAAAAGACGTAGCAATCCTAAATTTAGAAAATAATGATGTTTTAGAAAAAACAAAAAATATAAAATCAAAAAAATTATATTTTTCTAGTAAAAAAGAAGCAGATGCTTATATAAAAGATAATTCAATCTATTATAAAGATGAAAAAATAATAGATATAAGTGATATTAAAATAAAAGGAACTCATAATTTAGAAAATATAATGTGTGCTATACTCGCTACTAAAGAGTTAGGAATATCAAATGACGCTATTAAAAATGTCTTGACTAAATTTGCAGGAGTAGAACATAGAATTGAATTTGTTGATAAAATTAATAATAGAGAGTTTTACAATGATTCTAAAGCTACTAATGTTAAATCTACGACAGTAGCGCTTAGCGCTTTTACTTCACCTGTTATATTGTTATTAGGTGGATTAGATAGAAATTTACCATTTGATGGATTAACTGATTATTTAAAATACGTAAAACAAATTGTTTGCTATGGAGAGACTAAAAATAAGATAAAAGAATTTGCTGATAAAGTAAATGTTCCTTGTATAGTAGTAGATAGTTTAGATGAAGCAGTAAAAGAAGCTTATGATTTATCTGTAGAAAATGATACAATTTTATTAAGCCCTGCTTGTGCTTCATGGGATCAATTTCATGATTTTGAAGAACGTGGTAGAAAATTCAAAGAACTAGTAGAAAAAATAAAGGAGGAAAAATAATGAAAATTAAAAATATTATAGGAAGAGAAATATTAGATTCAAGAGGAAACCCTACTGTTGAAGTAGATGTTATTTTAGAAGATGGTACACTTGGTAGAGCTTGTGTACCAAGTGGTGCTTCGACAGGAGAAAGAGAAGCTTTAGAGCTTAGAGATGGTGGTTCTAGATATCTAGGTAAAGGCGTATTAAAAGCAGTTAACAACGTTAATACAATATTAAGAGATAATTTAATCGGATTTGATGCTTATGATCAAAAAGGTTTAGATTATAAAATGATAGAACTAGATGGAACAGAAACAAAATCTAAACTAGGTGCTAATGCAATACTTGGTGTATCAATGGCTAATTTAAAAGCAGCAGCAATTTCTAAAGGTTTACCACTTTATAAATATATAGGAGATGGTACGTTACTACCTGTTCCGATGATGAATATAATTAATGGTGGAGCTCATGCTGATAATAAACTAGATTTCCAAGAATTCATGATAATACCACAAGCAGATACAATAAAAGAAAGAGTAAGAATTGGTTCAGAAGTATTTCATAATTTAAAGAAAGTTCTAAATAGCAAATCTTTAGCAACCGGTGTAGGTGATGAAGGTGGATTTGCTCCTAATTTAAACAGTAATAAAGAAGGTTTTGAACTAATCATGGAAGCTATTGAAAAAGCAGGATATGTTCCAGGAAAAGACGTTAAACTTGCAATAGACGTAGCAGCTAGTGAGTTCTATAAAGATGGTAAATATGTTTTAGCTGGTGAAAATAGAAGTTTAACTACAGAAGAACTTATTAACTTCTATGAAGAACTTGTTAATACTTATCCTATTATTTCTATAGAAGATCCAGTAGATGAAAATGATTGGGAAGGATTTAGATTAATAACAGAAAGACTTGGTGATAGAATTCAATTAGTAGGTGATGATTTATTCGTTACTAATAAGAAATGTTTACAAAAAGGTATAGACAATCATGCAGGTAATGCTATTTTACTTAAAGTAAATCAAATCGGTACTATAACAGAAACATTAGAAACTATTGATTTAGCAAGAAAAAATGGTTATAATACAGTTATATCACATCGAAGTGGTGAAACAGAAGATACAACAATTGCAGATTTAGCAGTAGGACTTTCTTTAGGTCAAATTAAAACTGGCTCTATGTCAAGAACTGATAGAATTTGTAAATATAATCAGTTAATGAGAATAGAAGAGGAGTTAAACAGATGAAAAAAGTATTATTAACGTTATGTGCTATTTTATTACTAACAGGTTGTGGCAACAAGGAATTAAATTTAAATAAAGTAAAAGAAAATGTTAAAGAAACTAATGTATTTAGTAATCTATATACATTATCAAGCGAAGATATGAAAAACAGATTTAGTTTAGACACTAGTTTAGCAGAAGCTATAGTATTTGAAGGTGATTCAGAAAATAAAGACGCTGATATATATACTGACTTTTATATAGTAGTAAAAGAAAAAGATGAAAAATTAATTAAAGATATTGATAATTTAATTGATGAATCTTTCGAATTAAGACTTGAAATGTATAATCCAGAAGGTCTTCAAAAAGTAAAAAATAGATTAGAAACTACTTATAATGGTTATAAAATTTATATTTCTTCAAGTGATAATGAAAAAGTTTTAGAAGCAATTAAAAAAAGTAAATAATTTTTAAGGGGGATATTTATGGAAGTTATTTATTATGGCGGTTTATTTAAACAATTAGGCATATTTAAAAATTTAATATTATCTAAAAAGAATATTATTTATTTTGATTATGATATAAGTAAAAGTAGTATGAAAAATTTATTCATGTTTACTGCTAAAACAAACCCTGAAAAATTAGTTGTTAATTTAACTCCGACAATATCTAAATTTGATATATTAGATTTAAGCTTAGAATTATCTGATCTAGAAAAAAATGTTGGTAGTCTTATAATAACAAGTCCTAATGATTTATTTACTTTTGTTATGAGAAAGTATATTATGATTAGAAATAATAAAGAAATTAAGTTTGCCTTTAATTGTGTTGATAATGTTGATAAAGATTCATATTTCGTATGTAGTTCAGTACAACCACTTTTATCAAATTCAAATAATGTTAAAAAAGTTATATTGGACGATAGAAATTATGGTAATGAAGGATTTCTTTATAATAGATTAAACATTAAACACGATGATGTTAGTATTATTACTTCTAAACATTTTGTAAAAACAAAGTCAATGTGATTTTGTTTTTTTTATTGATTAATCAATAAAAATATTCTATAATGTATATAATAGGAGAGATAGAAATGATTAAGAAAGATATTAAAAATGGTTTCACATTAATAGAACTATTAGCGGTAATAGTAATATTAGCGATAATTGCCGTAATAGCGACCCCAATAATAACAGGAATAATAGAAGATGCTAAAAAGTCAGCATTTGAAAGAAGTGTAGAAGGAATAGTAGAAGCTACTAAGTTTGATATATCAGAAAAACTTACAGAAAATGGATATACATATTAATTTGAAAATGGAGAAATAGATTTAGGAGAAAATGTTAAAGTAACTAATGCTGAAAATCTAAGTGGGAAAGTAAGTTATAATAAAAATGGTGAAGTAAGCTATGCCATTCACAATGATAAATGGTGTGTAGCTAAGAGTGGTAATGAGGCAAGCATAACTGAATATAATGGTCAATGCAAGATGCCGTTTGAAAATGGTTATGTTATATATTTTGATGTAACAACGGGAGAGAAATGCCAAAATTATCATGAAGATAATAGTAAAAAAATATACAATGGATTAGAGAACACTAAAACAACAGATAATCAAAATGGCTGCTTAAAATTTTACACATTTAATTATGAAGAAGAAAGTGATAGAGTAAATTTATTATTAGATCATAATATTTCTGGGAAAGTAAGTTGGGCAAATACAGGTGATAATAGTAGTGGCCCTGTAACATTGTTACCATATTTAAAAGAAGCTACCGCTAATTGGGTTGGAACAGAGACACCAACTAATTATTCTTTATCTCAAACTACTGGTGGTAATTATACAATATCTTATGAAGATGAAGGATATAAAGCAAGATTGATAACTGTAAATGAAGTAGCTAAAATAACTGGTAATACTACATTAGAAGAAAGTGCAAGTAATGCTTATTATTATTTTGATTCAAATAATGAGTCTCCTAGTGCAACATGTACTACAGGAAATACTACAGTGTGTAATTATGGTTGGTTATATGATAGAACTAAAACGGATTGTACAACTTATGGTTGTTTAAACAATGGCGATGCGGAAGAAGCTACTATATATGATGGCTATTGGACAGGAACATCTACTTTTGGTTCTACTAATTGTGCATGGGGCGTTGATCCTGATGGAAGCTTAAGTTACCATCGTGTTTATACAAGTGGTGGAGCGTATTTACGACCAGTCATAGAAGTTTTAAAAACAAAATTACAATAGAGTGTGCATCAGCACATTCTTTTTTATACAACTAGACAATACTTTTAATATTTGGTATAATTGTAAAGTTGAAAAAAAGAAAGGAAGAAAAAATGAGTAAAATAAAAATATTTAGTTTAGGTGGACTAAACGAAATCGGAAAAAATATGTATGTAGTTGAAGTAAACAAAGACATATTTGTGTTTGATGCTGGATTAAAGTATGCAGATGACAAAATGTTAGGAGTTGACTATATAATACCTAAGTATGATTACCTAAAGAACAATCAAGATAGAATAAAAGGTATATTTATAACACATGGTCATAATGAACAAATGGGTGCTTTAACAGATATATTACCCGATTTAAATAAAGTAAAAGTATATGGAACACAATTTACAATCGATATATTAAAAAGAGATTTAGAAGAAGAAAAAATAAAAACGGATAATTTAGTAGTAATTAAACCACATAGAAATATTAATTTTAAAGAAAATAGTATTTTTCCAGTAAGTCTTAGCCACTCTGTACCAGATACAGTAGGTTATGTATTAAATACTCAAGATGGAGCTATATTCTATACTGGAAACTTTGTTTTTGATCCAACCATGAATTACCCTTTTAAAACTGATATAGGAAAACTTGCCTATATAGGAAAGCAAGGCGTATTATGTTTGATGGCTGAAAGTAGATATGCTAGTAAAATAGGGTATACTTCACCACAACATAGAATTAATAAAGTAATAAGTGAAGTTTTATATAAATATGAAAAAAGAATACTATTTAATGTATTTGATGGTCAAATATATCGTATTCAAGAAATATTTAATGAAATAATGCATACCGATAGAAAAGTAATTATAATGGGTAAAAGATTAGAATCAATTATAAATGACGCTATTGATAAAAACTATATCCATTTTGATAAAACTAGATTTTCTAATATTCATAATGCTAAAGACGAAAATGTTATAATTCTTATTTCAGATGAAAGAGAAAAGCCATTCTCTAATCTAGATAGAATAATTAAAAGATATGATAAATTTATAACATTAAACGAAACAGATACAGTAGTTTTTGCATCTTCAGTATATCCTGGCATGGAAAAAACAGCTACCCAAATATATGACAATATTTCAAGGATAGGTTGTAATTTAATAATACTTCCTACTGATAAATATTTAGCTCTTCATGCATCAAGTGAAGACTTAATGCTAATGATAGATTTAATAAAGCCAAAATATTATTTTCCTGTCATTGGTGAATATAGAGATCAAGTAGCAAACATGAAAGTAGCTAAAGAAGCAGGAATAAATGAAGAAAATGTTTTACTTAAGTTAAATGGTCAAGTTGTAACATTTATAGATGGAAAATTAGTAGAATCAAAGGAAATAATTTCATCTGATGATATATTTATAGATGGGAAAACAGCTGGTGATGTTGGTGAATTAGTTATTAAAGATAGAGAAATACTATCAGAAAATGGTGTAGTAATTGTCAGTGTAACTTTAAATAAAGCTACTAAACAAATAGTTGCTGGTCCGGAAATATATACGAGAGGATTTGTATTTGTTAAAGAAAATATTGACTTAATAAAAGAAGCAGAGAAAAAAGCTTTAGAAATTATCAATGAAAACACCAAACCAAACTTTATAGATTTTAACAAAGTTAGATTAGGTATTAGAGATACTTTAGGAAAATACTTTTACGATGAAACAGAATGTAAACCAATGATTTTATTAGTTATTGGTGAAGTTGAATAAAATACCACTTTTTGTGGTATTTTTATTATAAATAGTTGACAGTAAATTTTAAAATGTTATAATTTAAGTAGATGATATTTAATTCTTATGATTCTTTAAAAAACGTATAAAAAAAGTATTTAAAAAAATACTTTTTTGTGTCTAAAGAAGGGAGGAAGTTATGTCTTTAAAAAGCCGAATTAACAAATTATATGCATTAAAAAGCATGTTAATTCAAGCCCGTGAACAAGCTAAAATGAAAAATATATTAAATCAAAATTTAATGTATAATCCTAGTTTTAGTAAAGAACATGTCTATGAAGATGTTCCTACTTATGAATGTACAGGATTCTTAGTAGCAAAAAAAACACGTAAAGATGGAATTAAATTCCTATAAAATACCTTTTAGGTATTTTTTTCATGCTTAATAAATTCTCTTAATAATTTAGTAAGAGCTCTTTTCTCAATTCTAGAAACATAACTTCTAGATATTTTTAATTCTTTAGCTATTTCTTTTTGTGTTATTTCATCACTATCATTTAAACCATATCTTTTTATAATAATCTCTTTTTCTCTAGGCGTTAGAACATTAAAATATCGTTTTAATTGTTTAATACTTTCTTGATTATGTATATTAGTAGCGTAATCAGGATCTGGAGTTTTTAAAATATCCAATAAAGTTATTTCATTTCCTTCTTTATCAAAACCAATAGAATCATTAATACTTACATTTTTACTATTCTTTTTATCTCCTCTAAAATGCATTAATATTTCATTTTCTATACATCTTGCACAATAAGTAGTAATTCTGCTTCCTTTAGATAAACTATAACTATCTATGCCTTTAATTAAACCAATTGTGCCAATACTTATTAAGTCATCTATATCACTTCGCTTATATTCATACTTTTTAACAATATGTGCGACTAATCTTAAATTATGTTCTATTAATTTATTTCTGGCGGTTACATCATTTCTTTCTAATAGTTTGACACATTCATCTTCTTCTTCCTTAGACAAAGGTTCAGGAAAGACATTATTAGAATAAGCAGCACACATTAGATATAAATCTTTAAAGAGCAAATTAAATAATTTTTTTATCATATAACACATCCCAATTAATAATATGCCTTTTTATTTTTTATTTATTTTGTCCATTTGAAAGTTTTAAAAAGAAGTGTTATAATAGACATATTTAAAAGGGAGGGTTTTATGGAGTTAAACATATTATATGGCATAATCATAATATTAATAGGATATTTGATTAGCTTTCATGGATTAAAATTAAGAAATTTATTATTTATTATTATTTGGTTTTTATTAGGATTTAGTATATCTGTAAAAGTATTTTCACAAGCTTTTACAGATGTAGAAATGCTTCATACCTTTAGCACAATGATAGGACTAATTTGTAGTCTGTTAAGTTATAAACTACAGTTGTTAAATATTTTTGTGTCAGTGTCTTGGATGTGTGGGAACGTAGTTTATCAATATTTGACATTTAATAATGAAATGAACACTTTAATCGCATTAATTATAGGTGTCGTAATAGGTTTATTAGCGCTTAAATTTGTAAAGTATATAGTTATTGTATCTACATCACTTATAGGTAGTCACATTATGATAAAAGGTTTAAATTTTTTACCACTTGAATTAGATAGTTCATTAGAATTAGCTATTTTAGTCTTTATTTTTGCTTTCAGTTTATATTATCAATTGAAAGATTGTAAAAAAATAGAAGTTTAAGTAGTTGACAATAAAAGTAAAGTATATTGTTTATGGAGGGATATTTATGTATAAACATATTGGTAATGTAATTATGTTTACTATAAATATCACACCTTTATCTCATTAAAAAAAAGAGATGTAGGTGTGATTATTTTCGTCGTGCCTGCATCTATATATAAGTTAAAAGTTATATGGATGCTTTCATATAACTTTTTTAGTGGGAGGAATTATTATGATAGATATAAATATAAATAAAGTGCGTAAATCATTTGGATTTGACGTGGTATTAAACGATATAAATATAACGATACAAAAAGGTGAAAAAGTAGGATTAATTGGAAGTAATGGAAGTGGAAAAAGTACTATTTTAAAAATAATAGCGGGCAAAGAAAACATTGATAGTGGTACAGTTTCCATTAGAAATGGTGTAAGTGTAGGGTATTTAAGCCAAATACCAGAAGATAATGACATAATAGTAAAAGATTTCATTAATAATGCTTTTAAAGAACTATTAGATTTAAAACAAAAACTTAGTGTATATGAAAATAAATTATTAAATAGTGATTATAAAACAATAACAAAATATATGAATTTACAAGAAAAATTTGCCAATTTAGGTGGATATGAATATGAAACAAAAATACAAAAAATATTACCAGTATTTAATATTACAGAAGAAATGCTTTCTAGAAATTTTAATACATTATCAGGTGGTGAAAAAACAATATTATCACTAGTAAGATTATTACTACAACAACCAGATATATTATTACTAGATGAACCTACTAACCATTTAGATATAAATAAAATAATTTGGTTAGAAAAAACATTAAAAAGCTATAATGGAACAATAATGTTAGTATCACATGATAGATATTTTATGGATAATGTAATAAATAAAATATATTTGCTAACTAAAAGAGGAATTGAATCTTACTTTGGAAATTATAGTTACTACATCAAAGAAAGTGAAAATAGGTTGTTAATAGAAACTAAGAAATATAAAGATCAGCAAAAACAAATAGAAGCTATGAAAAAAAGTATTCAAAGATTAAGAGAATATGGAAGATTATGTGGCCCATCAGGCGGCGAAATATTTTTTAGAAGAGCTATTAGTATGGAAAAAAGATTAGAAAGAATGGAAAAACTAGATAAACCAGAAGAAAAGAAGACCTTAAATATTGCATTTGAAGAAGGGGCTCGTTCTGGTAAAGATGTAATAGCTATCAATAATTTAAATTTATCATATTCACAAAAAGAAATATTTAAAGACTTGAATTTGAATATAAAATATCAAGATAGACTATGTTTAGCAGGGGATAATGGAGTTGGTAAATCAACTTTAATAAAAGAAATAATAAAAGGTAATAATAGTATTAAAATAGGTAGTAATGTTTTAATAGGCTATGTTCCTCAAGAAATAACTTTTGATAATCCTAATAACTCAGTATTAGAGGAAGCAAGAAAATATTTTATAGGAACAGAACAATATTTAAGAAGTGCCTTATTTAACTATTTGTTTGTGGGAGAAAATATTTATAAAAAAATAAAAAGTTTGTCTGGTGGTGAAAAGGTAAGACTAAAATTATTTTGTTTAACTCAACAGTCTTATAATTTTCTATTATTAGATGAACCTACTAATCACATTGATATTGATACTAGAGAAATGTTAGAAGAAGCTTTAAAAGAGTTTAATGGAACAATCCTTTTTGTATCACATGATAGATATTTTATAAATAAAATAGCAAATAACATAATCGAAATTAAAAATCATAAAATTAATAAATACATAGGTAATTATGACGATTATAAAAATAAAATTACAGAATAGTAAAAAATGTATATGAAACACTAAAAAACACTTGACTTTACCTAGTAATTAATGATAAACTAATATCGATTTTGATTGGGATTTACTTAGGTAAATCTTTAATTAAAAGTAAAAAAGAAACACCTGGATGTGTGGAGTGAAAGGAGGACAAATATGCCAACAATTAATCAATTAGTTAGAAAAAGAAGAACTGATAAGACTAGAAAGAGTAAATCACCACTTTTAGGGATTGGATATAACAGCAAAGATAAAAAACAAACTAAATTAGGTTCACCACAAAAACGTGGAGTATGTACTCGTGTTGGAACAATGACACCTAAAAAACCAAACTCAGCTTTAAGAAAGTATGCCCGTGTTAGACTTTCTAATGGAATGGAAGCAACTGCTTATATTCCTGGAGAAGGACATAATTTACAAGAACACAGTGTGGTTTTAATTAGGGGTGGACGTGTTAAAGACTTAATCGGTGTTAGATATCACATTATTCGTGGTACTATGGATACTGCTGGAGTTGAAAAACGTCGTCAAGGTCGTTCTAAATATGGAGCAAAAAAACCTAAAGATAAGAAATAATAGACTGAAAGGAGTGAATTTATGCGTAAACGTCGTGCGGTAAAAAGAGATGTATTAGCTGATCCAATGTACAATTCAAAATTAGTTACAAAATTAATCAATAGATTAATGAAAGACGGAAAAAAAGGAACAGCACAAACTATTCTTTATGACGCTTTTGATATCGTTAAAGAAAAAACTAATACAGATCCAATGGAAGTATTTAACAAAGCAATGGAAAACATTAAGCCATCACTTGAAGTTAAATCACGTCGTGTTGGAGGAGCTAACTACCAAGTACCTATTGAAGTAAAAGCAGATCGTGCTCAAGCTTTATCACTTCGTTGGTTAGTTCAATATGCTAGATTAAGAGGCGGTCATTCAATGGCTGAAAATTTAGCAAATGAAATAATAGATGCTTCAAATGGTGTAGGTGCATCTGTTAAAAAACGTGAAGATACACATAGAATGGCAGAAGCTAACAAAGCATTTGCTCATTATCGTTGGTAAAATGAAAGGAAAAAAAGTATGGCTCGTGAATATGATTTAAAATTATATCGCAATATTGGAATAATGGCTCATATTGATGCTGGTAAAACAACATTCACAGAAAGAGTATTATTTCATACTAAAAAAATCCATAAAATTGGTGAAACACATGATGGTGCTGCACAAATGGACTGGATGGAACAAGAACAAGAACGTGGAATTACGATAACATCAGCAGCCACTACAGCTTTCTGGAAAGGTTATAGATTAAACATAATTGATACTCCTGGTCACGTAGACTTTACAGTTGAAGTATCAAGAAGTTTACGTGTATTAGATGGGGCTATTGCTTTACTTGATGCACAAGCTGGTGTAGAGCCACAAACTGAAACTGTTTGGCGTCAAGCTACAGAATTTAAAGTACCTCGTATGATTTTTTGTAACAAAATGGACAAAATGGGAGCAAGTTTTGAAAACAGCTTAAAGAGTATTGATTCAAGACTTGGAGTAAATGCTAAACCTATTGTTTGGCCAATTGGAGCTGAAAATGAATTTGAAGGTATTATTGACCTAATTACAAGAAAAGCTTATAAATATGATGGAAAACCAGAAGAAAATGCTACTGAAATAGAAATTCCTAGTGATTTAGTAGACATCGTTGAAGAAAAAAGAACTGAATTAATTGAAGCAGTTGCTGAATTCGATGATGAATTAATGACTAAATACTTAGAAGGTGAAGAAGTAGAAATTGACTTAATTAAAAAGGCAATTAGAAAAGGAACACTTGCTGTAGAATTTTTCCCAGTAATGTGTGGTACTGCTTTAGGAAACAAATGTGTTAAATTTGCTCTTGATGCTGTAATTGACTATATGCCAAGTCCAATTGATATTGAATCAATCAAAGGTGTAGACTTAGATGGTAATGAAATAGTAAGACATCCATCTGACTCTGAACCATTCAGTGCATTAGCTTTCAAAGTTATGACAGACCCATTTGTAGGAAAATTAACATTCTTTAGAGTTTACTCAGGTAAATTATCAGCAGGTAGTTATGTTTTAAATGCTACTAAAAATGTCAAAGAAAGAGTAGGAAGAATTTTACAAATGCATGCTAACAATCGTACAGAAATCACAGAAGTATTTGCTGGTGATATTGCTGCAGCGGTTGGACTAAAAAATACTACTACTGGTGATACATTATGCGATGAAAAGAAACCTTGTATTCTAGAAAGTATGGAATTCCCAGAACCAGTTATTGAATTAGCAGTTGAGCCAAAATCAAAAGCTGATCAAGATAAAATGGGATTAGCTCTTCAAAAATTATCAGAAGAAGACCCTACATTTAGAGCTACTACAAATCATGAAACAGGTCAAACAATAATAGCAGGTATGGGAGAACTTCACCTTGACATTATTGTTGATCGTATGAGAAGAGAATTTGGAGTAGATGCTAATATTGGTAAACCACAAGTATCTTACCGTGAAACACTTACTCAAGCTGGAGAATGTGAAGGTAAGTATATTAAACAATCTGGTGGTCGTGGACAATATGGTCATGTTTGGATTAAATTTGAACCAAATCCAGATAAAGGATATGAATTCGTTGATGCTATCGTTGGTGGTGTAGTTCCTCGTGAATATATACCAGTAACTGATAAAGGACTTCAAGATGCACTTAAAACTGGTGTACTTGCAGGTTACCCTATGATAGATGTAAAAGCAACATTATTTGATGGTTCTTACCATGATGTTGACTCAAGCGAAATGGCATTTAAAATTGCTGCTTCAATGGCTTTAAAAGAAGCTAAAAACAAATGTAAACCTATTATTAAAGAACCTATCATGAAAGTACAAGTAGTTGTACCTGATGAATATTTAGGAAATGTAATGGGAGATATTACTTCTCGTCGTGGTAGACCATTAGGGCAAGAATCTCGTGGAAATGCATTAGCAATAGATGCAATGGTACCACTTTCTGAAATGTTTGGTTATGCTACTTCATTAAGAAGTAATACACAAGGTCGTGGAACATTTACAATGGTATTTGATCATTATGAAGAAGTTCCAAGAAATATTGCTGAAGATATCATTAAGAAAAATGGTGGAAACTAATTAAAAAAGCTTGCTATTTTTAGTTAGTTGATATAAAATTAAATATGTAAATAATTATAAGGAGGAAAAATAATGGCAAAACAAAAATTTGATCGTTCAAAACCACATGTTAACATTGGTACAATTGGACACGTAGATCATGGTAAAACAACTTTAACTGCTGCTATTTCTTCAGTTTTAGCTGGTAGAAATGGTAATGAAAAAGTTAACTTTGATAGTATTGATAAAGCACCTGAAGAAAAAGAAAGAGGTATTACAATCAATACTGCACATATTGAATATAGTACTGATAAGAGACATTATGCTCACGTTGACTGTCCAGGACACGCTGACTATGTAAAAAATATGATTACTGGTGCAGCTCAAATGGATGGTGCTATCTTAGTTATAGCAGCAACAGATGGACCTATGGCTCAAACAAGAGAACACATCTTACTTTCTCGTCAAGTTGGTGTACCTCGTATGGTTGTATTCATGAATAAATGCGACATGGTTGATGATGAAGAATTATTAGACTTAGTTGAAATGGAAATTCGTGAATTATTAAATGAATATGGATTTGATGGTGATAATACACCAATCATTCGTGGTTCAGCTCTTAAAGCTCTTGAAGGAGATCCAAAATGGGTTGGTAAGATTGATGAACTTATGGATGCAGTTGATACTTGGATTGAAACTCCAGCTAGAGATACTGATAAACCATTCTTAATGCCTATTGAAGACGTTTTCACAATTACAGGTCGTGGAACTGTTGTTACAGGACGTGTTGAAAGAGGTCAATTAAAACTTAATGATGAAGTTGAAATCGTTGGTTTAAAACCTACTAAGAAAACTGTTGTTACAGGTATTGAAATGTTCAGAAAACAATTAGATTATGCAGAAAGTGGAGATAACGCTGGTGTATTACTTCGTGGTATTTCAAGAGAAGAAGTAGAACGTGGACAAGTACTTGCTAAACCAGGTACAGTTACACCTCATACTAAATTCAAAGCACAAGTTTATGTATTATCTAAAGAAGAAGGCGGACGTCATACTCCATTCTTCAGTAACTACAGACCACAATTCTATTTCAGAACTACAGATGTTACTGGTGTTATTGAACTTCCTGCTGGTGTAGAAATGGTTATGCCAGGAGATAATGTTGAAATGACTGTTGAATTAATTGCTCCAATAGCAATTGAAAATGGAACTAAATTCTCTATCCGTGAAGGTGGTAGAACAGTAGGTTCTGGTAACATTTCTGAAATTATTAAATAATTTAGAGTTATTAATAAAAGACTATCAAAAGATAGTCTTTTTTGATATAATGTTTGTAGGGGATTAGTATGAATTTTTTAGGAATAAGTGAGGAAACTTTAACAAAAGATTTAAAAGCTTTATATGAAATTAAAAGCAAAATAAAAACACTAGATGAATTAGAAGATTTACTACAAACTTATAATATGATATATGATAATTTTGAACTATATGGAAATAATTCTTTAGATGATATTGATATAAAATATAATATAAAAAAACTAGAAAAGAGAAGAAACAAGTTATTGTCTAAACAAATAACTATGTATTTAGATAATGATTTTTTAAATATTTTGGCTAATAATTTTTTTAATAATTATTACATGTCTAGTTTTGAAACAATTGATATAATGAAAAAGCGAAGCTTTAATAAAATCAAGAAATTTATTTTAGATTTTTATGGTAAAATAGGTAATTTAGAATATGAAGTAGCTAAAAAGATGTTTGATGAAAAAAGAATTGATGTTTCTTATTTTGAAGAATATAATGGGTGTGCTATGAGTTCTACATTACTTGGAACAGGATATATATTTGTAAATAAAAATGAATCATTAAATGATAATTTAGTTCTTATATTGACTCATGAAATAGCTCATATAATAGAGTCAAAACTGCAAATGAAACATAATGTTATTTATAGTACTAAAAATATTAATTTTTTAACTGAAATTATTTCTAATATATATGAATTGCAAATGAGTAAATATTTAAATAAATTTAATAAAAATATATGTGATTATACTTCATCAAGAATGATTAATTCAGCTTTATTAAATTTTTCTGATTTGTTACTTTATTATGGATATAACTACAAAATTAGAAATAGCGATTTAATCGCATATAATAAAACTGATGAAAAAAATATGTTTAATTCTATACTATATGGTTTTCCTGAATATCTATCACTTAAATTATTAGATAGTGGCATAGATATTGAAAGTATAAAAAATAGTATATACTATTTAATAAAAAATAATTATAACTTAAATTACGAAGAAATTGTTAAAATATTTAATTTAGATTTAGATGAATTTATACAAGGTAATATTAATAGTAAACAAATGAAAAGATATTTAAAAAATACGTAATATGCGTATTTTTTTATATAATCTTGTCGATTGAATAAATATTCTATTATTGTCGAAAATATATAAAAAAATAAGAATAGGTGTTAAATTATATTTGAGGTGATAAAGTTGCTTGAAATTATTACTGAATTTAGAAAAGGAATATTTTTTGTAAGACTAGGTGGTGAATTAACTAAAAATAATTATTTGCTACTTCGTAATGAAGTAAGTAATTTAGTTAAGGATAATCAAATTAGAAACATTGTTTTTAATTTAGAAAACCTTAATAAAATTGATATAAAAGGAATAAATGAATTATATTATAATTTTGAATTGAGTAAAAAAAATAAAGGCTTTAGTTTAATTTGTGGTGTTAATGAAAAAATAAATGAGCAAATAAAAAAAGCAAGAATAAATAAATATATGACAGAAATAAAAAATGAATTAAGTGCTTTTAGCTTAATATAAAGGAGATATGATGGACTTAAAAGATTTAATCATGAATAATCAAAACTTAATCTACAAACTTACTCATTATTTCAAAAATTATGAAAATAAAGAAGATTTATTCCAAGCTGGTTGCATAGGAATGGTTAAAGCTTACAAAAAATACGATTCTTCTTTTAATGTTAAATTTACTACATTTGCCTTTCCGTATATTTTAGGGGAAATGAAAAAGTTTGCAAGAGAAGATAAAGGTATTAAAATCAGTAAAGATATTTCTAGATTAAATAGTAAAATAGAACAAGCAACTATTATTTTATCTCAAAAGTTGATGCGTGAACCTACTATAGATGAGTTGTCTTCATTTTTAGATATTTCTACCTATGATTTAGCTGAAGCTATTAATTCTACTAATAATATAATGAGTATCGATGAAGTAATTAATAATGACGGTAAAGAAGTTACCTTACACGATATTATTAAAGATAAAGAAACTGACCTCGATAATTTAATAGCTTTAAGAAGCGCAATTAAAGGATTATCTGATTTTGAGAAAGAACTTATTGGTAAGCGATATTATAAAGATATGACACAAAAAGAAGTTGCTGAATGTTTAGGAATATCACAAGTACAGGTATCACGTAAAGAACAAAAAGTATTAACAAAGCTAAAAAGTAAAATAGCTAGTTAGTATTTTTTTTTGTATATTTTAATTTTTCTTCTTCATAATAATTTTAGGAGGATAATTATGGAGAAAAATCAATATAAAAATATAGTAGCAAAATATACACCTAAAGAAAACAGACTATTTAATGGCATGCTTGCCTTTATATCTGGCGGTTTAATGGGAATGTTAGGACAGTTAATAGTTAGTTTATATACATATTATTTAGATATTCCTACTAAACAAGCAGGCACTTATATGATAATTACTTTAATATTTTTAGGTTGTTTATTTACTTGTTTTGGTTTTTTTGATAAGTGGGTTAGCTTTTTAAAGGCAGGTTTATTTATTCCTATAACAGGTTTTGCTCATTCAATGATGAGTGCAGCTTTAGAATATCGTAAAGAAGGACTAGTTACAGGATTGGGCGCTAATATGTTTAAATTATCAGGAACAGTTATAATATTTGGAGTGGTAAGTGCCTATGTTTTTGGACTTATAAGACTACTTACAATGGGAGGATAATATGACAATTACATATAATAATACGTTTGTAAATGGTATAAGTTTAGTGACTGGTCCTTATGAAAAAAGAGGACCATTATCTAGATTTTTTGATAAAACATATGAAGATTTTTATTTTAATAGACCTACATGGGAACAAGCTGAAAGCAAATTAATAGAAGACAGTGTTGATATTCTACTTAAAAAAATTGGAAAAACCAAATTTGATATTGATGTACATGTATCTGGAGATTTATTAAATCAATTAGCGTCTACTAACTATGCTTCAAGTAACATTGGTATTCCTTTACTTGGTGTTTATAGTGCGTGCGCTACTAGTATGGAGGGAGTTATTATTGGTGCTAATATGGTTGATAAAGGAATAGTTAAAAACTGTATAGCCTCAGTATCGTCACATAATGAAGCAGCAGAAAAGCAATTTAGATATCCGACAGAATATGGTGGTTCTAAACCTAAAACAGCAACTTTTACTAATACAGGTGGTGCATCTATTTACTTATCAAAAGAGAAATCCGACATAAAAGTTGAATCATCCACTATTGGTAGAGTAGTTGACTATTCTATTACTGATGTTTATCATATGGGAGCAGTAATGGCTCCAGCCGCAGCCGATACTATATATAAACATTTGAAAGATTTAAAAAGAGATATTAACTATTATGATTTAATTTTGACTGGTGATTTGGGTATCTATGGTAAGAAAATACTAAAAGATTATATGAAAACAGAATATAATCTTGACTTAAAAAATTATGATGATGCTGGTACTTTAATATACGATATGGAAAATCAAAATGTATTTGCTGGTGGTAGTGGCCCTGCCTGTCTACCTTTAGTAGCGTATTCTGCTGTTTTAGATAAAATGCACAAAAAAGAATTAAAAAAAGTTTTGTTAGTTGCGACAGGTTCTCTACATTCACCAACCATGGTAAATCAAAAGTTAAGTATTCCCGCTATTAGTCATGCGGTTAGTTTGGAGGCGTTATAGTGTTATATTTAAATTCATTTTTGTTTTGTGGTTTTGTTTGTTTAATTGGTCAAATTATTTTGGATAATACCAAATTAACTCCTGGACATATTACTAGTATATTTGTAGTTGTTGGTGCCTTTTTAGATATATTTTCTATATATGATAAAATAATTTTATGGGCGGGTGGCGGTGCGCTAGTACCAATTACTTCTTTTGGACATTTACTTATTCATGGAGCCTTAGAAAAGGCCCAAGAATTTGGCTTTATGGGACTTGCCATGGGAATGTTTGATTTAACAGCGTCAGGTATTATATCAGCTATTATTATTTCCTTCTTTTTATCACTTATTTTTAAGCCTAGAGACTAACAAGTTGCTAATTTTTGTTAGTTTTTTCTTTACTAATATTGACATATTTCCTTATTTTTGTTATGATTTAGTAGTACTTATTTATGGCGTGATTGGTGAAGTGGTTAACACGGCGGATTGTGGTTCCGTTATGCGTGGGTTCGATCCCCACATCGCGCCCCATTTTATAATTTTAAAAAATCATACGTTGTTATGATTTTTTTAGGAAAGAGTAATATATATGGATGAAAATTTAAAAAGAAGTATTATTTTAGAACATTATCAAAATCCAGTTAATAAAGGCTTAATTAATGATAAATCATATGAATTTATTAATATGAATAATGAAAGTTGTATTGATGAAGTAAACTTAATGGTTAAAATTGATGATAATAAAATAAAAGATATAAGATTTGATGGAGAAGCTTGTGCTATATGCACGAGTGCTACTTCTATAATGATTGATACACTAAAAAACAAAACTGTCGAAGAAGCCAAAGAAATATATCAAAATTATGAAAATATGATAGATGAAAAAGATTATGATGAAAATATATTAGAACAAGCTATAGTTTATCATGATATAGCAAGACAACCTAATAGAAAAAAGTGTGCTTTATTATCTTGGTGGGGTATTAAAAAAATATTAGATAAAAATTAGAAATTATTGTATTTTGATTAAATAAATACTATCTTTTCTAATTTTTTTAATATATAATTATATATGGTGGTTATATGAAACTAGATGAAAAAAAAGTAATAGAAATATCTTCCATCAAAAATGAACCAAAATGGATGTTAGATTTTAGATTAAAATCATTAAAAAAATTTAATGAATTATCAAATCCTAACTTTGGCCCAGAATTAAAAATAGATTTTGATGAGATTAATTATTATAAAAGAGTAACTGACACAATTACAAATGATTGGAATAATTTAGATAAAGATATATATAATACATTTGAAAAGATAGGATTGCCAGAAGCAGAAAAGAAATATTTATCAGGTGTTCACGCTCAATATGAAAGTGAAACTATATATCATAATATGTTAAAAGAACTAGAAGAGAAAAATGTTATTTTTTGTGATACTGATACAGCTTTAAAAAAGTATCCTGATATTTTCAAAAAATATTTTAATACACTTGTTAAATATGACGAGAATAAATATACAGCTTTAAATGGTGCTGTATGGAGTGGTGGAAGTTTTATTTATGTTCCACCTCATACAAAATTAGATAGACCTCTTCAAAGCTATTTTAGAATTAATAGTAAAAATATGGGACAATTTGAAAGAACTTTAATTGTAGTTGATGAAGATTCAGACCTACATTATATGGAAGGTTGTACTGCACCAACCTATACAACGGATTCTTTGCACGCAGCAGTAGTTGAAATATTTGTTTTAAAAGGTGCTAAGTGTAGATATACAACTATTCAAAACTGGGCAAACAATGTCTATAATTTAGTTACTAAAAGAGCGATTGTAGAAGAAAATGGCTTGATGGAGTGGATTGATGGTAATATTGGTTCAAAAGTTAATATGAAATATCCAAGTTGTATTCTAAACGGAAAGTATGCTAAAGGCAATTGTATTTCAATAGCGGTTGCAACTAAAGATCAAATACAAGATGCAGGCGCTAAAATGATTCATTTAGCTCCTAACACCGAAAGTAATATAATAAGTAAATCAATAGCGGCTAAAGGTGGAAATGCAACATATAGAGGAACAGTAAATATAGGCAAAAATGCTTTTAACTCAAAAAGTTTAGTTAAATGTGATACAATAATAGTAGATGAACTATCAAAAAGCGATACAATTCCTAAAAACATTGTTAGTAATTCATCATCGACAATAGAGCATGAAGCAACAGTATCAAGAATTAGTAAAGAAAAGTTGTTTTATTTAATGAGTAGAGGTCTAAATGAAGAAAAAGCTAAAGAATTATTAATTATGGGTTTTATTGATAGATTTAAAGAAGAATTACCAATGGAATATGCAGTTGAATTAAATGCATTATTAAAAAATTATTTTTAATTAATTAATAGAAAGGGATTAATATGAAAAAGAAAATATTATTTTTGTTAATTGTTTTATTGTTTACAGGTTGTGGTAAGGTAGATACAAATAAATTAGAAAATAAACTTCAAGAATTAGGAAATGATTATTTTTCTAATTATATGATAGGTAGTGCACAAAACCTTGATGTCGCACTTATAAGTATTGCTGATTTAAAAGAAGCTAATACAATAGTAGATGCTAATTATGATTTATCTTTATTTAAGAATTGCGAAGATACTTCAATGGTTAAAATATATTTAAAAAGTGGTACAACTCAAATAGAAAAATATGAATTTGATTTAAAATGTAAATAATTTATAATTTTACAGATTTAATATTAAAATAAAAAAATTAATACAAATACATTAAATTTGTTAGACAAATTTAAGATAGAAAGTATAAAAAAGATTACAGAAATGCTTATTTAATTGTTTGCATTTCTTTTTTTATTATTGTATATTCTTGGAAGAAAGGAGGTTTTGCATGTTAAATCAAACAGTTATAGTTGGTAGATTGGTGTCAGATCCAGAGCTTAGAGAAACTGATAATGGTAATAAAGTTACTAACGTAACAATTGCTGTACCAAGAAGTTTTAAAAATATAAATGGTGAATATGATACAGATTTTGTTTCATGTGTTTTATGGAAAGGCATTGCTGAAAGTACTGCTAATTACTGTAAAAAAGGTGATTTAGTAGGTGTTAAAGGTAGATTACAAACAAGAGAATATGAAACTGATAATGAAAAAAGAAAAGTAGTTGAACTAGTAGCTGAAAAAGTAACATTTTTGTCTGGTGCTAAAGCAAAAGATGCAAATTAAAAAGAAGCTTATTTGCTTCTTTTGTCTTTAAATACGTCATAGAATAAATCATCAGGTTTTAGTGAAAAGATGTCAGCTATTTTAATTGCCATATCATATGATAATCTTCTTTTTTCACTTTCAAGTTGCCAGTAGAATGTTTTACTTATATTTAGTAGTTTAGCCATATCATTAAGAGCATAGTTTTTTTCTTTTCTTAATTTTTTTAATTTTTCCATAGTATCAATCCTTTCTTATATTTATATTTTACATTAACCTAAAGTTAATTGCAATACCATTTTTAACTTTTTGTTAATTGTGTAAAAGAGTGTAACAATTCATAATTTAATCTTTTAATTTGTATTATTAAATGTTATAATTAGATAGTTAATGGATGTGATTATATGGAAAAATATATACCAGATATTTATCAAAAAAGTATTTATACTATTGATTATGATAAATTATTGAATAGGGGCATAAAGTATCTTCTTTTTGATTTAGATAATACTATTGTACCTGTTACTTTAAGAAAGCCAAATAAAAAAATAAAAGAATTATTTGAAGATTTAAAAGATAAAGGTTTTATTATTATTATATTTTCAAATAGTAGTAAAAAACGTATAAAACCATTTAAAGACGATTTAGAGGTAGATTGTTGTGCTAGAGCTAATAAACCGTTCAAGAAAAAGTTTTTACGTATTATTAATGAATTTCATATTCCTATTGATGAAATAGCTATTATAGGAGACCAAATCCTAACAGATATAGTAGGTGGTAATAAAATAGGAATTACTTCTATTTTGGTTAATCCCGTTAGTACTTATGATTCGTTTTTTACAAGAATAAATAGAAAATTTGAAAATAGAATTATTAAAAAATTAAGAGATTATGACTTATTTACAAGAGGAAAATATTATGACTAAATGTTATGGATGTGGAGCATTTTTACAAAATGATGATATTTCAAAAGAAGGATATACTAAAAATTTAGATAATAGTTTATGTGAAAGATGTTTTAGAATAAAGAACTACAATGATTATAAACCAATTAATAAGGACAATAATATTTATTTAGATATTATCAAGAACATAAGCCATAATGATTTAGTTTTAGTTGTAGTTGATATTTTTAGTATAAGCAATTCTTTAAAAAATATTATAAATATGATTAAAAATGATAAGTTATTAATTTTAACTAAAAGAGATTTGTTAAAAGATGATATATATAATGAAAAATTACTCAATTATTTTGATGATTCATTTGTTGATAAAATAATAATAAGTTCTAAAAAAAATTATAATTTTGATTTATTAATGTCTATGATAAATAAATATAAACATGGTAAAAATGTATATGTAGTTGGTTTTACGAATGCTGGTAAATCAACTTTAATTAATAAAATAATTTATAATTATACAGATATTTCTAAAACTATTACTACTAGTAATTTACCATCTACCACTCTTGATACGATTAAAATAGAAATTAATGATGATTTATGTTTGATTGATACTCCAGGTATAGTAGATAGTGGAAATATTATAAATTATATTGATAAAGCTTATTTAAAAAAAGTTATTCCAAATAAGGTTATTAATCCAATTGTATATCAAATAAAAGCGAAACAAAGTATTTTAATTGATGACTTATGTAGAGTTGATGTAGAACCTTATAATAACTTAGTATTTTATTTTTCAAATAGTTTAAATATTGAAAGAGTTTTTAAAGACACTGATAAATTACGTAATTTAGAAAAACATGAAATAAATGTATTAAAAAAATGTGATATAGTTATTAGTGGTTTAGGTTTTATTAAGGTTATGAATAAATGTAGTATTATTTTATATACTTTAAATGGTGTTTCTGTTTATACTAGAGATAGTTTACTTTAGTTATAAAAGATATTAGTCCGTTTTGAATTTATAAATATAAATGAGATAAAAAAGTTTTATTTTATAGTAAAACTTTTTTATTTACTTTCTATTGTAAAATATCTACAAAAAATGATATAATCTATGTAGAATAAGAATAGGTTGATGCTTATGGATATGGATTTAAAATATTTGTTGTCAAAAGTAAATAGTATAGATCATCCAAAATGGGAAGATACTAAAGATGCTATTATATGGATACTATCAAGTTTTATAAATAAAAGCTTAATAGAAAAATTAGTAAGCAAAAGAATAGAATCATTAAAAATAAAATTAAAATACATAAAAAAATATACTAATTATGATAAAGAATTAACCTATATTCAAAAACTAATCGATAACTATAATAATAAACTTATCAGCACTTTAGAAGAACTTATATCCATAAGTAAAGAAATAGATACATTAGAATTAAAAATAAATAGTTTGTATATAAGAACTTTAGAAAATAATGACGTGTTATATTTTGATGATAATCTAGATGAATATATAGAAGTCTTAGATTTAGAAAAAACAAGTAAAGTGCCTGTTATTGATGTTAACGACAAAGATATAGAAATAATATCTGATTTAGAAAAAACCATGAAATTAGCAAAACTATCTAAAGAACAACTAAAAAAACTAGATATCAATGATAAAACAATAGAAGTATTAAAAGATTTAGAAAAAACTATGGTTTTAAAACCAATTAATGATATAGAAGTTTTAGATTTAGAAAAAACAATAAAGATGCCTAAAGTAAAAAAAGAATTAAAAAAATTAGATATTAATGATGATTCAATAGAGATAATAAGTGATTTAGAAAAAACACTATTTTTAAACAAAAAATTAGAAGAAGACAATATTGAAATATTAGACTACTTAGATAAAACCATTAAAATACCTAAATTAACAAAAAAAGAATTAAAAAAATTAGACATTAATGATGAAACAATAGAAGTTTTAGATTTTTTAGATAAAACAAGAAAAATACCTAAAATTAAAAGTACAGAATTAACCCGTAAAGAAATAAAAAGCTTAAAAAATTTAGAAGCTACTGTTAAAATAAATAGATATAAAATAACAGAAAGCATTTTAAAAGAATTAGCACGTAGAAAAAAAATAAGAAAAATAGCTTTTACATCTATTCTGACTGTACTTTGTATTACTTTCTTTATATCATCATATAGAATTATTGCTTGGTATAGAAGCAATGCTTCTTTAAGAGAAGAAATAGAAGAAATAACTAAAAATATTGAAATTAAAGAAATAGATGACGACAATAATATAGTAGCTAATGAAAATGATAAATATTTAAACGAAACATTTATTGATGTTGATTTTGATGAATTAAAAAATACTAATCCAGATACAATCGGGTGGATTTACGTACCTGGAACTAACATAAATTATCCATTTGTACAAACTAACGATAATAAATATTACTTAGAGCACTCATTTACTAAAAACTATAATGAAGCTGGCTGGGTTTTTATGGATTATCGAAATAAAGTAGATGTATTAGATTATAATACAATTATATATGCTCATGGTAGATTAGATAAGACAATGTTTGGATCATTAAGAAATGCCTTAGAAGAAGAATGGTATCAGAATCCAGATAATCATTACATAAAAATATCTATGCCTAGCAATAACACATTATGGCAAGTATTTAGTGTTTATAAAATTGATACTGAAACATATTATTTAAGAAATAATTTTGATAGTTATGAATCACATAAAAGTTTTATTGATAATCTAAAAAGACGAAGCATCTATGACTTTGATGTCAATGTAACAACTGGCGATAAAATTTTAACATTATCAACTTGTTATGACAATTTTAAAAAAGTAGTTGTTCATGCTAAAATGATAAAACAATATAATAAATAATACCTTTTTGGTATTTTTTTTATTAATTAGTAAATACTATTTTTGGAAAGGATTTATTATGAAAACAGAAAACGAATTAATTTTGCATATTTATGAAAGTTCCCAAATGGGTATAGAAGCAATAAATAATCTATTAAACGAATTAAAAAACAAAGAAAACAAAATAAAAAAAATACTTGAAGATGAACTAAAAGAATATGAAAAATTTTATAAATCTTCAGAGAAATTGTTAAAAAAAGAAAAAATAGAATTAAAAGAAAAAGGAAAAATGGCCAAAATGATGGCTAAAATAGGTATCAAAAAAGAAGTACTAAGTGATAACTCTGATTCAAAAATTGCTCAAATGCTGACACAAGGTTTAACTATGGGTGTTACACAAATAGCAGCTAAAATAGATAGTTATAAAGATGTTATTTCCAAAAATCATATGGAACTTGCTAAAAATTATAAAAAATTTCAAGAAAATTCAATTGAAAAATTAAAGTCATATTTATAATTTAAACTCATAATATTTTAATGGGTGGGTACTATGAACATAAAAAAAATAATTAGTTACATAGTTATAACTTTATTAGTAGGAAGCTTTTTTACTTTGTTTATAATGGATAGTTTTAATATCTATAATACAATAGATAAACCATTTTTAAGTCCAAATAAAATAGTTTTTCCTATAGTTTGGTCGGTTTTATATATACTTATGGGTATTTCCCTTTATATTGTTAGTGAAAGTAAATACCTAAACAAAGATAAAAGCTATTTATTATATATTTTACAGCTTTTAGTAAATTCAGTTTGGCCATTATTTTTCTTCAAGTTTAGATTATTTTTTGTTTCATTTTTGATAGTACTATTATTAATATATTTAGTAATAAAGTTAATATTAGAGTTTTATAAAATAAATAAATTAGCTGCATATCTTCAAATACCATATTTACTATGGCTAATATTTGCTTCATATTTAAGTTTAGGTGTATTTTTACTAAATTAATTAAAAAAAATTTCGGAAAAAAAGGAAATCCGATTTTTTTTTGGAATAATTATAGTAGGAGGGTAAAAAAATATGAAGAAAATATTGAAATTAATTTGTTTTATATTAGTATTTATAACATTTGATGTATCTGCTAGTAACACTGTTAAATATGAAAGGATTGATAATTTTTATTACAAAGTAAAAGTCGGAAATTATTACAATTCAGATATTCAGCCAATTATTAGAATTAACGATAAAGTTGTTTATTGTTTAGAACCAGAAAAATTAGTTGATGAGAATTTAGATTATAACTTAGGCGACATAAAATCTTTAGAGTTAACAGATGAAGAGTTAAGACAAATAGAATTAATTGGTTATTATGGATATGGTTTTTATGATCATACCGACTATAAATATTATTTGGCTACGCAAGAACTTATTTGGAAAATTACCAGACCAAACGCTGAAATATCATGGGTTACTAGTAAATATGGTAGTGAAGTCATTAGTGTAGTTAAGGAAATAAGAGAAATTAAAGAGTGGGTTAGAAATCATGGTAAAATACCAAGTCTTGCTGGTAGTACCTTAAAAACGACAATTAATGAAGAATTTAAATCAATTAATTATACTGGCCTTAGAATGTATAAAGTAAAAGAAAGTACACAACATGTAGTAGAAAGTAATTATAATAGATTAATAATTAAAACAAGTGATTATGTTGGTAAATCTGAAGTGACAATGGAAAAAATAAAAAGAAATGAAAATGATTCTACTACTTTATATGTATTAGATAATCATCAATCATTAATTTATTTAAATAACAACGAAGAATTTACTTTTAACTTTTATGTACTTACTGAAGTAGGATCAATAACTATTCAAAAAATTGATAAAGACACTAGAAAGTCAGTTCCACAAGGTGATGCCTCATTTGAAGGAACAACCTTTAATATTTATGATAAAAAAAGTAATCTTTTATCTGTGGTAGTTACTGATAGTTCAGGTAAAGCTACACTTCCTAATATAAAACTTGGTGAATACTATATTAAAGAAGTAAAAAGTGGTAGGGGATATAAGCATAATTTAGATTCTATGGCTTTTATTTTAACCAATCAAAAGCCTAATACAATTCAATTTTTTGAAAACGAAGTAATTAAAGGTAATTTAGAAATTATAAAAACTTATAGTAATGGCGTTGATAATATCTTTGAAAATAATGCTAGTTTTGAATTAGAGGATTCATCTGGGAATATTACTACAATTACTACTAACTGTAGAGGTTTTGCTAGTGCAATCTTACCTTATGGAACTTATACGTTAAGGCAAATAACTGGCAAGAAAAACAATAAATTTATAGAGCCAATAGAGTTTAATATTGATAAAGATATGACACTTTCCTATAAGTTGCGTAATGAACTAATGAAAACAACTTTAGTTATAAAGAAGTTAGATAAAGTAACTGGTGAATTAATTAAAACACCTGCAAAGTTTAAAGTATATAATTTAAGAAAAAATGAGTACGTAACTGTAAACGACAATGATATTTTTGAAACAAAAAATGGTATTATTGAATTAAATGATATTCCATTATCAATTTATAGAATAGAGGAGATAGAGGCACCTTTAGGTTATATAGGTGGCGATAGTATTAATGTAGAATTAAATGAAGAAGACATAAAACAGGGAAAAATAGAAGTAAATATATATAATGAACTTATTTTAGGAAAAGTTGAAATTATAAAAAATGGTGATGATCATCTTTTAAATAACGTTATTTTTAATTTATACGCATATGAAGATATTTATTTAAATGGTGTTGTTCTTTACAAAAAGAATGATATTATTGAAGAAATAGTAACAAAAGATGGAATAGCCTTATCGTCACTATTACCAATAGGAAAGTATTACGTAAAAGAAAAGAGTACAATCAATGGATACAAAATAGACGATAGTAATCATGTATTTGAAATAACTAGTAACAATATTGTTAAACTAGAACTAGTTAATGATTTAATAAAAGGAAAAATTATGATTAAAAAATCAGACTTAAATGGCAATATGCTTGATAATGTAATATTTGGAATATATGCTAAGGAAGATATTGTTATTGATAATAAATTGTGTTATAAAAAGGATGAATTAATTGATACAGTAGTAACACAAGATGGAATAGCTTTATCTAAAGACATGGTTATGGGTACATACTACGCAAAAGAACATGAAACTATTAATGGTTTTAAATTAAAAGAAGATATTTATGAGTTTACTATAGATAAAGAAGAAACTATTATATTAGATGTTTATAATGAAATGATTTATGGAAATTTGGAAATAATTAAAATTGGTGAAGAAAATGACTTATTAGATAATGTAATATTTGGAATATATGCTAAGGAAGATATTGTTATTAATAAAAAACTATATTATAAAAAGGATGAATTAATTGATAAGATAATAACAAAAAATGGAATAGCTTTTTCTAAAAGCATCCCTATAGGTACATATTACGCAAAAGAACTTAAAACAATAGAAGGTTATATAATAGATGAAACTAATCACTATTTTGAAGTAAAAAATGAAGATACTATAATTATCAAGGTATACAATCATAAAGAAGAATCAGAAATATATGAAATACCAGATACGGGTGTTAAAACCAAAAAGGTAAGTGTTATTTCTGAATTAATCATAATTTTTATGGGCTATGTAATTGTTAAATATGCTAAAGCTTAGAGTTTTATTAACTTTTATATTAGTGCTTATTTCTAATAATTTTAAAACAATTAATTATAAATTAGAAATAATTAATCAGTACCAAGAAGATTATTTAGCTAAATTAGAAATACCTAAAATTAAGTTAATAAAAAAATTGTATTCCAAAAATTCATCATTTAACAATGTTGATATAAATTTAATGATGATTGGGGATACTCCTGGAACTGATACTAAAGTGATAATTGCTGGTCACTCTGGTTATGGGAGTAATGCTTATTTTAATGATTTAATTTATTTAGATATTGATGATGAAATAATTGTTTATTATAAAAATGAGAAATACGTTTATAAAATTTCTAAAATATATGATATTGAAAAAACAGGCAAGATTTATTTAGAAAAAAGTGATGTTGGAATTATTGTTCTTATAACATGCCGTATTGGTACTAATATGCAAACAGTATATAAAGGCTATTTAAAATAATTTATAGATTAATAATTGATTTTAGTGTTAAAATACTATATACTATATATATATAGGAATAAATAGGGTGATGTTATGAGTGATAAAAATGCTTTGATGAAGAAGACTTTGTATTTGCTTTTGATTGTTTTTGTTATTATGGTTGGTGTTTTATTTTATTTTGTAGCAACTGATAAAAATCTTTTTAAAGATAATACCAAACCTAGCCCTGATAAAGAGCCTGATACACCTGATGTAAGCAAAGATCATACAAATATGGATGCTAGTTACTTTGAAAGTCTATTAAATTCTAACAATGTGAGTTATCTTGAAAATGGCTTTTCAAGTATTGAAGATTTGACTAATCAAGATAAATTAAAATTACTTTTCTTAGGCAATAATGAGTATATAAATAAACTAGATAAAGTAACTGGTGAAGAGGTCAATAATTATTTAGGAAAATATTATAATACGACTATAATCAATGAAAATGTTAATTGTGGTGATTATGATTGTTATTTATATGATAGTGATAATGATTTGTATGAAGAAAATTTCAAAGATGATTTATTAAAAGAAGAATTCTTGAAGTCATATAGTAATAGAAAGGTTTATTCCAAAACAACCAATTATGATCAAAAAGATAATACTTATATAATAACTAGATATGAACTTTATCAAGCACCATGTGTTGATTGCACTTTAACTACCAAATATTTTTCTAGTTTAAAAGATGCAAACAATGATGTTAATCCCTTAATAGAAATACCTACTGATTACACACAAAATGAAATAATTAAATATAATACTCATAAAATGTATTCATTAGTATTTGAAACTAATTTTCAAATGTATAAAGATTCAATACCGTATAGTGTATATACATTTAAAAAAGTAAACGATAATTATATATTAGTTAGTTATGTTATTAATGGGCTTGATTAAATTTGAATTTTATGATAAATTATTAATGTTTGGAGGAATAATATGCAAGTTGTACTTATGATAATAGCGCTATTATTAATTGCTTTAGTTTTACTTCAAAGTGGAAAAGCAGAAAGTGGAGCAGGAGCTTTAACAGGTGTTAATGATAGTTTATTTGCTAATAGAAAAGAAAGAGGCGGAGAGTTATTTATAACTCGTTTAACTTATGTTTTAGGTTTTGCTTTCTTTATTGTATGCCTAATAATAGGTTTCTAAAATATTATCAAAATTGATAATATTTTTTTTGAAGCATAGACAAACAAATGTATTAATGATATACTTGTTATGTAAGAAGGTGATATTTTGAGAATAATAATGCATATTGATGTTAATAATGCCTTTTTATCATGGGAAGCAATATATTTACTAAATAATGGTTATAAATATGACATCAGAAATAGTTATGCTGTTATAGGTGGTGATGAAGAAGCTAGAAAAGGAATTGTTTTGGCTAAAAGTAATTCTGCCAAAAAATTAGGAATAAAAACAGCGGAAACATTATATCAAGCAAGGAAAAAATGTAGAGTTCTTAGAATTTATAAGCCACATTTTGAGTTTTATGGTGAAATGAGTAATAAATTAATGAATCTTATTAAAAAATATACCCCTGATTTAGAACAAGCTTCTATTGATGAATGCTATATTGACTATACTAAGGTAGCTTATCTGTATGGTGATTATATGGAGTTTGCTAAGAAATTACAATTAGAAATAAAAGAAACTTTAGGTTTTACTGTAAATATAGGTATAGCCAATAACAAATTGTGTGCGAAAATGGCTTCTGACTTTTCTAAACCTTTTAAAATTCATACCTTATTTGATAATGAAATAGTAGATAAAATGTATCCTTTACCCATTGAAGAGTTATTTGGTATAGGTAAGAAAACTGCACCTAAATTGAGAAGTATTGGTGTTAATACGATTGGTGATTTAGCAAATTATGATAATGAAAAATTAAGTTTGTATTTTAAGAACCAAGCAATAAAAATGATTGAACTTGCTAAAGGAATAGATAATAGCGAAGTAATAAGTGAAATGGTAGAAGCTAAAGGAATAAGTCATTCCACTACATTGGCTAAAGATTTAACTAAAAAAAGCGAAGTATATGAAGTATTAGATAAAATATCAGAAATATTAGGAAAAGAAATAAGAAAAATGAATAAGTACGCATATGTTATAACTACGTTTGTTAAAAATAGCGATTTTGTTGTCAGAAGTCATCAAATTAAATTAGAAAGTCCTACTAATAATACTGATACTATTTTTAGAGTTAGCAAAGAATTGTTAGATGATATTTGGGCAGATGAAAAAATTAGACTTGTAGGGATTAGATTAAACAAATTAACTGATAAAAGAAAAGAACAATTGTCTATTTTTGAAGAGTCAAATATTAAAGATAAAGAAGAAGTATTAGATAAAGTTATTGATAAATTAAAAGAAAAATATGGAAATAATATTATAAAATAAGTTCTTTTTTTTAATTAACTACATATTATTAATTGAAGAAAGGAATGATTTAATTAATATGGAAACACTTAAAGTTGGAGCTAAGTCAAATCCAAATTCAGTTGCAGGAGCACTTGCTAATGTTTTTAGAGAGAAAGGTAATGTTGAAATACAAGCTATTGGAGCTGGAGCTTTAAATCAAGCAATAAAAGCAATTGCTATTGCTAGAGGATTTGTTGCACCTAGTGGTAAAAATTTAGTTTGTATTCCTGCTTTTACTGATATAGTAATTGATGGGGAAGAAAGAACCGCTATTAAATTAATTGTAGAAGCTAGATAGCTTCTTTTAATTTTTCTTTTGTTACCTTTGGCATAGTCGGACGCTCTTTCTTTTGTTCAATTATATTGTAACCATTCTTTATGTTTTTGATTCAATCATTTAATGTTCCAGTGCTTAATAGTCTTTAAACAGAAAAAATAGATTTTCTATTGTTAGCACGCGATTTAAAATCGTGTGGGGTTCACGGGTATAAAGTAGAAAATAACTTACCTACATTTAAAAATAATTCTGATGTAATCATAGCAAATCGTTTTAATGAAGAACTAGCTGTCATAAAACATAAAGTATATATTTTTAAAAAAAATTATAAATATAATTTGGATTTTTATAATTATTATAGTATAATAAACTAAAGGAGGAATAATATATGATTAAAATAGACAAAAACAAGAAAAAAAATTTTGCTATTATATCTGGTATTTTATTAATTGTTATAATTGTTTTCTTACTATGGTTTTTCAATCGAAAGTTTGATGTCACTTTTGATTTTAATAATGGTGCCAAGGAAGAAACCATTAAAGTTAAATACCACCAAGCCATTAACGAAAAAGATATCAAAGCTCAAAAAGATTTAGGAGAATCATTTATTGCCTGGTATGAAGTAGTTGGTATTAAAGAAAAAGAAGATGTCTTATCAGATAAACCATTTGACTTTAATACTAAAATTAATAAGGCTATCAAACTAAAAGCTCTTTATGAAGGAAAAGTTGAAACAATTACTATTACTTTTGACTCTAAAGGTGGTAGTGCTGTTGACCCTATTACTATTAATAAAGGTACTGAACTTATCCTTCCAAAAGATCCTGCATATGCTGGTTATACTTTTAAAGGATGGTATGATATAAATGAAACTCCAATGCATAATAATGTTCTTCTCGCAGAAGATACTACTTTATATGCTAAGTGGGAAAAAATACCTGAACCTAAACCAGAGCCTAAGAAAGAAGAAAAAATATCTTTATCATTGAGTAGAGATACTCTCCATGTTAATGGCATTAAAACAGCTACAGCTACAGCTACAGTTGAAAATTCTAGTGGAAAAGTTATTTATTCATTAAGTGATACGAACTGTATCACTATTAATGAAAATACTGGTGCTATTAGCGTTTCTTCTAATCCAAAAAATTGTTCTAATGGTGCTAGCATTACAGTAACTGCCAAAACCCCTAGTGGAAAAATTGCAACAGCCATCATTTATTATGAAAAAGATTTAGCTTTAACTCACGACAATAAAACTTATACTCAAGATAATCAAACTAACGATAAAAATCCAACCTTCACTGTTAATGCTAATCAAGATGTTAGTTGGAATATAGAAGCTGCCGTAAAGCCATCATATCGTTACACTTATGATGATTACAAAAATAAAACAGCTACATCCGTAACTGGTGGATATATCATTGACAGTATCGTAGAATCAACGGGTGCTACTAGCAAAATAACCACTGATGTCAAAGTAACCGCCACTACAAAAGCTGAACAAAAAATATCTTTAATAATAAAACAGTATGTAGCATAAAAATTAAAAGATGATACATATGAAGGAACAATTTACTGGAATTCTCCGCTTTTATATGAAGATGAACTTACCCAAGCATTTAAATCATCCATGAAAAGATAGAAATAAAAAAATTAGTTCTTCATTGTTAACTGAAAATTGAGGAAGACAAAAGGTATAGTTTACCATTGAAAGAATTTCAAGAGTAAATAGATAATTTGTTGCACCTAGTGGTAAAAATTTAGTTTGTATTCCTGCTTTTACTGATATAGTAATTGATGGGGAAGAAAGAACTGCTATTAAATTAATTGTAGAAGCTAGATAGCTTCTTTTTTAATTTTAAATTAATATGTTTAAAACATTTACATATAGAGAACGAATATGTTATAATAAACTCGTTAAAGGTGATTCACATGAAATGGAAAATAGGCAATGTAGAAATAAAAAATCAAGTTATTCTAGCACCCATGGCTGGTATATGTAATTCTAGTTTTAGACGTATTTGTAAAGAAATGGGAGCGGGGCTTGTAGTAGCAGAAATGGTAAGTGATAAAGCAATAGAATATAATAATCAAAAAACGATTAATATGCTTTATATGGAAAATGAAGAAAGACCAATTAGTCAACAAATATTTGGTAGTGATCCTGAAACAATGGCTAGTGCTGCTAAATATATTTATGAAACCATGAAACCAGACATAATTGACATTAATATGGGATGTCCGGTACCTAAAGTAGCAGAAAGAGCTAACGCTGGTAGTGCTCTTTTAAAAGACAAAGAAAAAATAAAGCAAATTGTTACATCAGTTGTTAAAGCAGTCCCAATTCCAGTAACTGTAAAAATAAGAAGTGGTTATGATAAAAACGAAGCTGCCCAAATAGCAAAAATAATAGAATCATCTGGTGCCAAAGCAATAACAATACATCCAAGAACTAAAAAACAAGGCTTTAGTGGCTCAGCTGATTGGAATATAATCAAAGAAGTTAAAGATAGTGTTAAAATACCCGTTATAGGTAACGGTGACATTAAAAGCTGTTTTGATGCTAAAAAAATGCTTGAAGAAACCGGATGTGACGCCGTAATGATAGGAAGAGCTACATTAGGAAATCCTTGGTTAATAAAAGAAACTGTAGCGTATTTAGAAGATGGAACTATACTTCCTAAAGTAACTCTTAAAGAAAAAAAAGAAATAATAAAAAAACATATAAAATATTTAGAAAGTACAAAAAATGAAAAAGTAGCTTTGCTTGAAATAAGAAGTCATATTGGCTGGTATTTCAAAGGAAATAAAAATTCTAAAAAAGTAAAAGAAGATGTTTGTAAAGCAAAAAGTATAAAAGAAATTTTAGAAATAATTGATAATTATGAGGAGGAATAAATATGAAAGTAAGTTTTAAAAAAAGACTATTTGCATACTTAATTGATTTTGTACTATTAACTACTATTGTAACAATAATTAATTGCGTTTTACCAACTACTACAAAACAGGTTGAAATAAATAAAGAATTAGATTCATTACAGCAAGATTTATTAGATGGAGAAATTGATAATAAACAATATTTTGATGGTTACAAAAAATTACTTCCCGAACTTGATAAATCAAATATGGCAATCAACGTATGTAATTTAGTATTTATTCTAGGGTATTTTATTATAATACCAGTAGTTAATAATGGTCAAACATTAGGTAAAAAAATATTAAAAATCAAAATAGAAAAAATAGATGGAAATTTAACAATAAGAGATATGGTAATAAGAAATTTTATAACAACAAGTTTATTGCAGTTAATGATTTCTTCAACTCTTGTATATATTGTAAATAACGATATATATTATAATTTATCAATATTTGTAAGTTTATTGCAAATTTTACTAGTAATTATAACTTCATTTATGATAATATATAGGAAAGATGAAAAAGGTGTACAAGATTTAATTACAGGTACACAGGTAATAGAGGTGTAATAATGAGAGAATTTACAGAACAAGAATTAGTTAGAAGAGAAAAATGTGAAAATTTAAGAAATAGTGGCATTGACCCATTTGGTCATAGATTTGAAAGAGATTCATTTGCTAAAGATATAAAAGAAAAATACAAAGATGTAGAACATGATGCATTCGAAAATATGACAGATACTGGAGTATTAGCAGGAAGAATTATGTTTATTAGAAAAATGGGTAAAGCTTCATTCTTTACTATTAGTGATAAAACTGGTTCAATTCAAGTATATATTTCAATAAATGATGTAGGTGAAGAAACTTATAATTTATTTAAGAATGCTGATATAGGAGATATAGTAGGTGTTAAAGGTAAAATCATGAAAACTAGAACGGGAGAAGTAACAATTAAATGTCTAGAATATACACATTTAGTTAAAGCTTTAAAACCGCTTCCTGAAAAGTTCCATGGTTTAACTGATGTAGAAGAAAGATATAGGAGAAGATATGTAGATTTGATTATGAATGAAGAATCTAGAAATATTGCTTTTACAAGACCAAAAATAATTAGATGCATTCAATCTTTTATGGATAATGAAGGATTTGTAGAGGTAGAAACACCAGTATTAACACCAGTACTAACTGGAGCTAGTGCTAAACCTTTTATAACTCATCATAATACACAAGATATGGACATGTATTTAAGAATAGCTTTAGAATTACCATTAAAAAGACTTTTAGTAGGTGGTATGGAAGCTGTTTATGAAATAGGTAGAACATTTAGAAATGAAGGAATGGATCCAAAACACAATCCTGAATTTACTTTAATGGAAGCTTATTTAGCATATTCTGATTTAGAAGGTATGATGGATTTAACAGAAAGAATGTATACAAAAATAGCTAATGAAGTTATGCATAAAACAGAGTATAATTGGTGTGGATATGATATTTCTTTAAAAGGTCCTTGGAAGAGAATTAGTATGGTTGATTCAATAAAGGAAGTAACAGGTATTGATTTTAATGAAATAACTGATGTAAACACAGCTTTGGATTTAGCAATGAAACATGATATTCATGTAGAAGAACATGAAAAGACAGTTGGACATATTATTAACTTATTCTTTGAAAAGTATGTAGAAGAAACATTAATTCAACCAACTTTCTTATACGGTCATCCAGTTGAAATATCTCCACTTACAAAAAGAAATAAAGATAATCCAAGATTTGTAGATAGATTTGAATTATTTATAGGTGGTAAAGAGTTTGCTAATGCTTATACTGAACTTAATGACCCTATGGATCAATTAGAAAGATTTGAAGATCAATTAAAAGAAAGAGAACTTGGTAATGATGAAGCTAATGATATTGATATGGACTTTATCGAAGCATTAGAATATGGTATGCCACCAGCAGGTGGAATTGGATATGGTATTGATAGATTGATTATGTTATTTACTGAACAAGATACTATAAGAGAAGTTATCCTTTTCCCAACTATGAAATTAAAATAAGCAGATTTCTGCTTTTTTTAATGTTACAATTTAAAAAAATTTTATTATAAGTTAAAAATAATTGCTTAAATTACTTAAAATACTAATTTTTTCATATACTTAATTGGTGAAGAATATGTTTTTTAAAAATATCCATGTTAGAATTAAAATAGTTTTAATAGTAATAATTTTTTTGTTTTCCTTGATAGTTGGTAAAGTATTTTATATTCAAGTAATTCAATATGACAAATTAAAAAAATCAGCAAATGGATTATGGAGTAGAAATTTACCAATTGAAGCTAATAGGGGTTTGATTTATGACAGGAATGGTGTAGTAATAGCAACTAATTTAACAACAACGTCATTAGTACTTATACCCAATCAAATAAAAGATAAAGAAAGTACTGCTAGAAGTTTAGCAGGTATTTTAAATGTAGAATATGAAGAAATGTATAAACATGTTAGCAAAAAAACAAGTATAGAAAGAGTCCATCCAGAAGGTAGAAGATTAAGTTATGAAGTAGCAAACGCAATTAGTGAACTAAAAATAGATGGCGTTTATTTAGTAAAAGAGTCTAAAAGAAACTATCCATATGATACATATCTATCTCATACATTAGGATTCGTTGGTATTGATAATCAAGGATTAAGTGGCTTAGAACTTATGTATAATGATTATTTAACAGGAAGTTATGGAGCAATAAAGTATTATAGCGATGCTAAAGGAAATAGATTAGAATTAGCAGAAGCTTATGAAAAACCTCAGGATGGTATTAATATGACATTAACAATTAATCATAAAATTCAAACTTCTTTAGAAAGAGAATTAGATAATGCAGTAATAAAATATAATCCCGATCAAGCACTTGGAATAGTGATGGATCCTAATAGTGGGGAGATATTAGCAATATCCTCACGTCCTAATTTTTCACCATCAAATTATCAAAATTATACTACAGAAGAAATAAATAGAAATTTACCTGTTTGGGCTACATATGAACCTGGTTCAACATTCAAAATAATTACTTTAGCTACAGCTTTAGAAGAAAAACTAGTTGATTTAAATAATGATACTTTTTTTGATAGTGGTGGTATAAAAGTAGAAAATGCCACTTTACATTGCTGGAAACATGGTGGTCATGGAAATCAAACATTTTTAGAAGTAGTTGAAAATTCTTGCAATCCCGGATTTGTTCAATTAGGATTAAAAATAGGGAAAGATACATTGTTTAATTACATTAAAAATTTTGGTTTTGGAAAAAAAACAGGGGTTGATTTAAATGGTGAGGGTAGTGGTATTTTATTTAACGAAAATAAGATTGGTTTAGTTGAATTAGCGACTACAGCATTTGGTCAAGGTGTATCTGTAACACCTATACACCTTACTGTCTAATAAATGATACCATTACTATAACTAGAGGAAAAAGCAGTAAATATACTAAAAAATATGATGTTGAATTTAATTATAATTGTTTTATAGAAATATAGTGAAATGCACAGAAATGTGTGTTTTTTCATGGTATAATTTAATTGATTGAAAGATGTGATTCTATGACTAGTAAAACAGAAAAAGTATATCAACACTTTGTTCCAAAATTTTATCTAAGATTATTTTCAACAAATAGAAATAGCATTGGTACTTATATATTTGGTGGCGATAAATATGTTAAAAATGCCCCTTTAGATAGTGTTGGTGGAGAAAAATATTTATATGGCAAAGATGGGCAAATAGAAGATTGGTTTAGTGAGTTTGAAGGTATATGGGATAATGTATTAAAAAAAAATAATTCAAACAAATTCTTTAAAAATTGATAAAGAAGATTATGTATCATTGTTGTTTTTTATATTTTTAAGCGATGCAAGAAGTAAAAATATAGCTGATATAAATAATAAGTTTATTAATGAATTAGCAATATTAACAAATAATGTTGATCCTAAAAATAAGAAAATAAAATTTTCTAATAAAATTGTAGAATATAAGGTTCCAAATTATTATCCAATTGCATCTGCTGAGGATGTTGTACCAATAATGTTAGATTTAAAACTTGTATTACTTATAAATAATAGAAGTAGTCAATTTATTACTTCAGATTCTTTTGTATGTAAATATAATCAGTTTCTTTTAGATAAAAAACATATAGTTGGCTATGGATATGGAGTAACTGGCTTTCAGTGCTTTGTTCCAATATCACCAGTTCATTGCTTAATGTTATATGATCCTTCTATTTATGAATTGAAAAAAAATGATAATGTTTTTGTCATAAATGACAGTAAAGAAATATACAAATTAAATAAGCTATTTTATTATAATTCAGATAAATATTTATTTTTTAATAATAATTACGATAAAAATAGGTTAGATGTTTTATTAAAAGATAATGATAGATTGAAAGAAGATAATAATACAGTTTTAAAAAGCGATGACAATCATTATTTATTAAGACTTCCAAATAGGTGTATTAAGAAGAATTTTAATATCAATTTTATTAAAACTAAAAAACAAGCTAATAGAATAAAAATAGAAATAAATAAATCAGCTCCAATTAGACCAATAGCAGAAAGATTGAATGATGATGAATATGAAACACCAGAACATATATTGAAAGAAATAGAGGGGAAGAAGTTTTATGTTCAAAAGAAAGAATAGATTTGTTGTTTTAACTCTAAATATAAAAAAATATTGCATTAAAAAGCAACATACAATTTGTTACTTTTAAAATTAAAATATTAAAAAAATAATTAAAAAAGTAACTTTGAATAATGTATTCGTAAATTATAGGAATAATGACATTATTTTCCTAAAAAAAAGAAAATAATATATTTATCTTATAATTTATCATTTTGGGACACTAATTAAGATTTTAATATTAAATCAAGAAGAATTACCTCAATTCTTCTTTTTTATGATATACTATATTTAGTTATTTACTTTGGAGAGGGGTGTTTCCATGAATAATTTTAACTTAAATTTATTTAAATATTTTTACTATGTTGTTTATTATAATGGTTTTACTAACGCTTCAAAAAATTTGAATATTGCCCAATCATCATTAAGTTATAATATAAAGCAATTAGAACTACAATTGGATAAAACATTGATTATTAGGGATAATAAGAATTTTGAATTAACTGAAGATGGGTATAATTTATATGAAAATCTAAAGTCTGCTTTTAGCATTTTGAATCAAAATTTGGAACAATTTGATAATCAAAATACTGTGGAATTAACTATTGGGGTTAGACATTATTTATCAGATTTTATTTTTAAAGATTCGATAATTGAATTTATTAATACATATCCTAATATCCATATTAATATAAAACTATATTCTAAATTGGATGTTAAAAAATTTGAAGAAGAATATGATGTGCTAATTGATTATGAAGATTATACTAATTTAATTAATACTAATAATAAAGATTTATTATGTGTTTTAAATAATACTTTTGTTTCAGGAAAAGACCTATCCAAAAATTATGAATCAATTCAATCAATTAAAGAATTAGGAAATACAAGATTAATATCAATGTGTCCAAATAAAAGAAATGGTAAATTTCAAAAAACGTGTTTTGAAAATGGTATTTTATTTGAAAATATTATATCAGTTAATGATAGTATAATATCTAAAGAATTAGTAAAGAATAATTTAGGATTATGTTTTGTTAATAGAGAATTTTTTAAAGAAGAAATCGCAAATGGAGATGTAAAAGAAATTAAAGTAAAAGAACAATTATTTAATGACAATGTATATATTGTTTATAAAAATGGTAAGAATATTAATAACATAAATAAATTCATAAAGATATTAAAAAAACAATATAAGGAGGAATTATAATGAGTAAGTGGGATTTATATGATAATAAATTTAATAATACTGGAATTGTTATAAATGATACTGATGAAATACCTGATGGTAAGTATCATTGTTCTATAAATGCATGGATATTAAATTCAAAAAAACAATTATTATTAATACGAAATACTTTAAATTATAATATTCATTATCCTGGTTTTTGGAGTAGTATAAATGGAAATGTTTTAAGTGGTGAAAGTTCAACTGAAACGTGTATTAAAACTATTAATTCAAAAATAGGAATAAAAATCACAGATTCTGAAATGAAAACTGTCGATAAAAAATTACGTGATCCTTATCATTATATTTATGAAACCTATATTGTTAATAAAGATATTGATTTAAATGAAATATGTTTTATAGATAATACAGCTGTTCAAGCTAAATGGATAGATTTAAAAGAATTATATAACATGATTGAAAATGGTGAAATTGCATGGGTGTTAATTCCAAGAATAGAAGAATATGTAATACCATTAATGAAAGAGACTAATTGATTAAATTAGTCTTTTATTATTAGTTTTTTCTATATATTTTATCGAAAATTTGAATGATTAAATTACACTTTACTATTATATAATATTCATAGTTAGGTGGGATAGTATGCAAAATATGCCAGATTCATTGAAAAGAATAATAGAAAAGAGTCCAAATTTGGAACATCGTGTCAGAGGATTACCAAATTTAGGTGAAAATTTAGTTGATGGACAGTTTTCTAAAGAAGTAAGTAAAATTTATGATGCCTTTGGATTATATGGAAATGAATTATATTCACTTGAAAACGAAAGAATTCGAAATATTTCATCGAGATCACTTGGTGGTGGTAGTCCGATGAGAACATCTGCATTTCCTTTATGTAAAGAAGCTTTAATTAATATAATCAGTAGTGATGAACTTTCTGATTATCCTATGGCTGCAGGTGATGAAGAATCAAGAAACATAATTTTAGAATATCTAAAGCAAGAAGGATTCAAAAGTAATAATGGTTTATCAGAAGATAATATTATTTTTACAGTATCTTCAACACATGCTTTTAATATTATTTCAAGTATTATTGCTAGGCCACATGATGTAATATTAATGACAGGCCCTAATTATGGTTTATTTACTTTTGTTCCTGAGCGAATTTCTGGAGCAACTGTTGAGATTTTGCCATTATCCGAAGAAGATAATTGGTATGTTAGTCCACAAAAATTATCAAAAAGGATTGATGAAATTAATGCAGATTTAAGAGCTAAATATGGTGAATCTTTGGGATATACACCAAAAGTTGTTGCATTTTTAAATGAAAATCCACATAACCCTTTAGGAAAAGTAATGAATGAGAATAATAAAGAAATACTTGAAGGTGTTGGGAATGTGTGTTTATTAAAAGGTGTATTTGTTATAGATGATTTGATATATAGAGATTTAACCTATGATAGAGATAATCTAGCAAAGCCAATGGCTTCTTATGAAAAGTTTTTTGATAATACAATAACAATAACTGGTTTATCAAAATCCTATGGTTTAGCATCAATTAGATCTGGTATGGTAGTTGCAAATGAGATAATTATCAGGGCAATACGAAATAAGATTTTTCAGACAATGGATTCTTCTCCAGTATTACAGGGTAGAGCTTTAGCAGGTGCTTTTAATGCATCTGAAAGACGAAAAAAAGAATATGATAACTACTTTAATCCTATTATTGAAGAATATAAATATCGTTTAGAACTATTGAAAGTATTAATTAATGGTATAGATTTTATTGAAGATAGTAACTTAAAGGCACAAATAGAAAAGGATATAAGAAATTATGCTTATGGTTATAACATAAGTCAAATTTTAGACGGAATACCAAATGTCGATTTTGTAAATGGAACAATACCTGATTCGGGATTTTTTGAAATGTTAGATTTTACAGGATTAAAAAACAAAGTTGCTGAAAACGGTAGAGTAATTAGTGATGAAAAAGAATTGCTTAAATATTTGTATGAAAAAGAAAAAATTAAACTTATATTAGGTCAATCAATATCATGGCCAAATGAGGAACAACTTATTGGAAGAGTTACAACAGCATTACCAAGGGAAGATTTAGTTGAACATTTTAGTGCAATGAATAAATGTTTAAGAAAGTTGAGATAATTATGAAAAAGGTAGGAATTGTATCTTGTGATAAGTGGATAGACAAATTGGAAGAAGATAATAACTTAAAAAATGCATTAATAAATCTAGGAATAGATGCTAAGATTATATCTTGGCAACAACCATTAGAAGAAAAGTATGATTTATTAGTTTTAAAATCGGTATGGGGATATCAAAATTATTATAAAGAATTTAAAAACTGGCTATTATATGTTAAGAATAATAATATTCCATTAGTTAATGGTGTTGACATGGTTTTAAATAATATTATGAAGGATATTCAATTTAATATTTTAGAAAAAAATAATGTTGATTTCATAGATACAATATTTTTAGACCGATTCAAATTATTAAATAGGAACATACTTGAAATGTTGAATGATAAATCATATGTTTTTAAACCAACAATCTCAGGTAGTGGTGAAAATACTTATTTAGTAACAAATTCTAATGATAAATCCATACCAAACACAATACAAAAAGAAGATATAGTAAAAATATATAATAAAATGTTGGATGGTAATAGTGATTGTAAAATAATGATTCAACCATTTATTTCAGAGATAAATAATGGGGAATATTCGTGTATCTTTATAGACGGGGAACTAACTCATACAATGTTAAGATTCCCCAATATATTTCATGAAAAAAGAAGCCCTTATTTAGTCAATGATGTCCCAGATAGTATTATACAACTTGCGAGAGTTGTTGAGAGAATCAAAGATTTTAATAATTATTTGTATATGCGAGTTGATATGGTTTTAGTTAATGGTAAGGCAAAAATAATGGAAGTTGAGTTAACTGATCCGGATCTTTTAACAAAATATATTGACGATTCAAATGTTAAGTCAAATGTTATTAAGACTTTTGCAAAAAAAATCGAAAGGAGAGTTAGATAAGATGAAAACATACAAAATAGTTTTAACTGGTGGACCTTGTGGTGGTAAGACAGATTCTATAGACTTTTTATCAAAAAAACTAATTGAGCAAGACTATTCGGTAAAGATAGTTAATGAAACTGCTAATTCTCTTTTGAAATTGGGATACATGCCAAGCGTAAATATATCTACATTTGATTTTCAAAATTTATTGTTTAAAATTCAGTTTCTAAACGAATATATGTCTGAAGGCAAGTCAAATATTTTATTATGTGATAGAGGTCTTTTTGATGGCAAAGTATATATAGATGAAAGTGATTTTCAAAAAATATTAGATTTAAATAAAGTTAAAGAAAAAGAAATCTCTTCAACCTATGATGGCGCTCTATATTTTAGAAGTATCTCATACGAATATCCTAATGAATTTTTCAAAAAAAGAATTTATGAAAGCCCAGAAGTTGGTAGAATTAGGGATGAACGTTGTAAAGAAATTTGGATAGATAAAATTGTTCCTTGCAATTATGATAATTTTGATGGTTTTGAAAATAAACAAAAGATGATATATTTAGCTTTAAAAAAGCAATTAGAATATTTAGAGCAAATCAAATCTTATAAATTATCCGATTATTATGATATTGAATACTTTAAATATATATATAATGGAATTAATGATATATTAGTAAAAAATGATATATCTGATGACATAAAGATAAAAACAAAGGGGTTGATAAGGTGACAACACTATTATATTTTGAAGAGTATGAATCAAATTTATCTCATGAGTTATTAAATAGAAAAGATATTAAGCCTATAATTATAAGAACTAATAAGAATATGAAATTTTTTAATGAAAGTTATCTTGAATCGACTAAAAGTATATTAAATTATGTTATTGATTATTATAATGATATTGATAATGAAGTTTTAAAATTTAAAAAATGGTTAGAAGATAATGATATTAAAATTGATTATTTTTTAAATGATTCAGAGTATTACTTAGAATTCTCTAATAAGTTTGCAAGGAAATTAGGATTATATGCTTTAACAGATGAGCAAATATGTTGGGTAAGAGATAAAGTTGATATGAAAAAAAGATTTCGAGAAATAGGTTTAGATACAGTTGATTTTAAAGAAATCAATAGTAAAGACGAGCTTAAAAATTTTTTTGTGAATAATGGAAGTAAGAGAATTATTTTTAAACCTAGAAGAGGAATGAATAGTATTGAAACTTATATGATAAATTCATTAGAAGATATAGAAGGTTTACAAATAGATATTATACCTGGAAAATATATGGTTGAAGATTTCTGCTATGATCATGAGTGGTCTATAGAAAGTTTAGTACAAAATGGTAAAGTATTAGATTCATATGTTACATATATTCCCAATCCAACTATATGGGCATCTATTTCAAACGATTTAAATTGTCATATGACTGTTCCCAAAATACCATCATATTTTAAATTTGTTCCTAAAGAGTTTATTCAACAAATAGTATCTGGTATGAATTTAAAAGATGGTGCAATGACTATAGAAGTTTTTATAAGCAATGATGGAAATATTAAGGCAAGCGAACTTGGATGGAGATTACCTGGGTGTCAAGCTACTTTAAATCACAGTTATTCATATGGAATTGATATTTATAACTTACTATTAGACATTGCAATTCATAAAAAAGTTTATTTAAAGTATCAAGATAAAATTGTTAGTGTAGGCGATTTATATCTACCAAATAAGGAAGGAATAATTGAACAAATAACACCATTAGAAGAATTACTGAAAATGGATGGTGCCATTGGTGGTGAATTATTTGCAAAAATTGGTGAGTATCAAAAGAAAAGACGAGTAGGAAATGATGCATCTGGCTGGGTTCAAGTTTTAGGTGAAAATGAGTTTGATACATTACAAAAAATGCAAAAAATATATGATATCTTTGAAATAGAAGTTTCAAATGATATGGGAGGTAAAAAATATGTTAAAAAAATATAAACAATACTTGTTGATTTTATTATTTACTATATTGATGACGGCTGGTTGTTCAAACAAGTTAAATATTATTAATACTAAAGATGATTTAAATAATAAAACTATTGGTGTATATACAGGTTCAGAGTATGATACTATTGCTAAGGATAATATAACAAATGCTAATATTTCATATTATAATAGTTATAGCGATCAAATATCTGCATTAAAATCTGGTAAAATAGATGGATTTTTAACAGATGAACCATTAGCCAAAGAAATAATTAAAGAAAATAGTAATTTAAAAATATTAGATGAAAAACTTACTGAAGATAGTTATGCATTTGCAATTAATCCTTCAAAACAAGATTTGCAAAATGAAATTAATGAAGTATTAAATAAAATGAAACAAAATGGTAAATTACAAGAATTAGAAGAAAAATGGATGGGAAATGATGAAAGTAAAAAAGAACTAGATAATTATAATTATGATGATTCAAAAGGAACTATTAAATTTGCTACTGTATCAGGTTCTGCTCCATTTGCATATATGAAAAACAATAAAATTGTTGGATATGATATTGATGTAATAAATTATATATGTAAAGAATTAGGTTATAAGCTAGAAGTTATAGAAATGTCATTTGACGGAATAATTCCGGCATTAAAATCTGGAAAAGTTGATGTTTCAGGATGCTCTATTATTGTAACTGAAGAAAGAAAAAAATCAGTTTTGTTTTCTGAACCTGATTATACTGGCGGAATCGTTGTTATAACTAGGAGATAGAAATGAAGACTAAAAATAAATGGATAAAAGTTATAATTATTTTATTTTTATTAATATTAGTTTTAATTTATAATAAAGAAAATATAATGAAACTTTTTAGTAGCATATATAGTAGTTTTATAAGAACGGTTATTGATGAAAAAAGATATATTCTGTTTTTAAGCGGATTAAAATCAACATTATTAATCTCGTTTTTTTCAATTATTATTGGTACTTTATTTGGATTTATTTTATTCTTGTTACATAGATCTAAAATTAAGATTTTAAAAATAATATCATTAGTATTCGTAAGATTTTTGCAAGGTGTTCCAGTGACGGTTTTACTATTAACATTTTATTTTGGATTTTTTGGGTCAATAAATATTGAACCAATTATAGTGGCAGTTATAGCATTTTCAATATATTTTTCTGCATATGTTTGTGAAATTATAAAAGGTGCTTTTTCCTCAATAAATAGAACTCAAATTGATTCTGCTTATGCACTAGGTTTTACAAAAATTCAAACATTTAAATACATAGTTTTTCCTCAAGTACTTTCATATGTTATACCTGTTTATAAAAATGAAAGTGTTTCATTAATAAAATCTACTTCTATAGCGGGTTATATATCTATAATGGAATTAACTAAAGCAAGTGATATTATTAGAAATAGAACATATGAAGCTTTTTTTCCATTGATATTTACTGCGCTAATATATTTCATAATTTGTTATGTTTTTTGTAAACTATTGGATTTAATATATAAAAAAGTAAATCCTAGGATGGTGAAAAAATCATGAAAAAAGAATTTATATTAGAATTTGAAAATGTTACAAAATATTATGGTGATGATCTAGTATTTAGTAATGTTAATTTAAAAATTAAAAAAGGCGATGTAATTGCTTTAACTGGTAAAAGTGGATGTGGTAAAAGTACGTTATTGAAATGCATAAATCGCTTAGAACATATCAATGATGGAAAAATAAAATTTAAAGGTATCAATATTTCTGAAATATCAATGGTTCAATTAAGGCAAAAAATTGGAATGGTTTTTCAAGATTATAATTTATTTGAACACTTAACTGTGTTAGATAATTTAATAATCGGATTAATTAAAATAAAAAAACATTCTCGAGATGAGAGTATTCATGAAGCATTAGATATGTTAAAAAAATTAGATTTAATTGATAAAAAAGATAATTATCCAAATGAATTATCAGGTGGTCAGAAGCAAAGAGTAGCCATTGCTAGAACATTATTAATGAAACCAGATATTATATTGTTAGATGAGCCAACAAGTGCGTTAGATAAGGAAATGAAAGATAGCGTATTGAATCTAATAAAAAAAATTGTGGAAGAAGATATGACATTAATTATAGTTTCACATGAGGAAGAATTTATAAAGAAAGTATCAGATACGATTTACAATCTAAATAATAATAAATTGAAAATTCAAGTGGAAAAAAAATAGCATAAGGGGGATTTGTTTATGTTAAGTATAGAAGATTATAATAGTAAAGAAATTGATGGAAGAATTAAATTATCTAATAGATTCATTAGAGCGTTTAGACCTAAATTATTTGAAAATGGTGGTTTTCCAACTACTGTACAAAAAGAAGAAGAGTTAGTTAGATATATTGATAGTATGCATGCATATAGTTTTGAAAGTCATTATAATGATTTGTGCGGTGGTATAACTGAGAAAGAATTTTCTTTATTAAAAAAAGCCACAAAAGATATATATGATATAACAATAGAAAAATATAATGCTGATTTTCTTGTGAAAGCACCTATGATTGCTTCTATATGTGAGAAACGAATAATTGAAGCAGCATTAGGTATTACTGATGACAAAAGAATATTTGAGATTGGTGGCGGTTCAGGTACTTTAGGCTGTCTTTTATTAGAAGATAATATAAAGTATTCTGCAACGGATGTAACTCAAGCATTCTATTTAATTCAAAATAGGTTATTTGATTATATTACTAATGGTGATATTAATGAATTAGTTAATCAGGATTTAAATATTAATTCAAAATGTATTCATTTACCATATTGGAAATTATGGGAGATGAGAGAAAATCCAATAGATATTGATTTAGTAGTTTCTAATCATGCACTTTTAGAAATGAGTCCAAATTCTTTGAGATTTTATTTAAATTTTTGTAAAACTGCAATGAAAAATAGTAAAGATGGATTATTTGTTTTTCAAGGTGGTGGTTGGCGCATTGATCAAACTCTAATAGATTTAATAGAATTATTTGATGAATATGGTTTTTATTTAAAATATTTTGATCATAGTAAAGAAATAGCTGGATTTTCTTTGGAAGAAGGTTCCGTAAAAAAAGAAGTACTTTTAGCATTAAAAGAGTTATTGGTTAATGGTGTTGATAAAGAAAAAATATATGCTCTAGGCTCTCATATTAATTCAAGATTAGATTCAAGTCAAATTTTCTATTGTGGTGATGTAGGAGATAGAATGAATTCTGCTTTTCACAAGATTTCAGCTGAAGATAAAGTTTATATAGAATGTTTAAATAAATATTATGATAGTTTTCATGCAAAAAATGATTCTCCGGATGATGAATTTGCAGAATATATATCATGTAAGAAAAAAATAATGGGGTGATTAATGTGAAGACACTTATATTTATTGGCGGTGCAACGGCATGTGGTAAAAGTACATTGGCAAATAGTTTGAATGAAAAAATTCCAAATAGTATTAAATATAGAAGACATCAAGGTTTCTTTGATATTGCCTCGAAAAAGAGTATTCCTAAAAATGAAATTTATGGATGTATAACTTCCGAGCAAGTAGATGATTGGTTTGTAAATATATGTGATAATTCAGAGGTCGTTATTTCAGATGTACACTATGCTATTCAAATGAGTAGAAATGGTATAGATACTAATCACGATGTTGACATACACCAAAGTTATGTTCCAACTATTTCAATTGATTTATTAAATAAAATTTCATCGAAAAACATTCAAATAGTTGCAGTATTCCTTACATGTTCTCCTCAACAATGTTTGAATAGAGCAATTTCTAGATATAATGAATCTAAAAAAGATTTTCGAAATATTTCTATTGAAGATGCTACTATTGAAAATTTTTCAGAAGAGAAGGAATGGAATAATATTTTATCGACAGGTCTTGTAGATGGATTAAAATTGAATTCTGAGAAATTTTCAGTTGAGCAATTAACTGATCAATGCTTAGAATATTTAAAAAAATATGAAGGAATTACACTGAAAAAAATAAAAAAAATATAAATCATGGTATAATTAGTACGAGGTGGTTGTAAAATGAAAGAAACAATATATAATTATGATTATTTAAAGGATGAAGATATAACTGAAGTTGTTATAAGAACTAAAGCATTAATAATTAATAGTAAAAACATAATTTTAGGAAATGAGAATAATATATATCAATTTCCAGGAGGCCATTTAGAGGAAAATGAAACTTTTGAAGAATGCTTAAAACGTGAAGTTTTAGAAGAAACTGGCATAGAGATTGATGATAATGAAATAAAAAGACCTTTTATGAAAGTTACTTATTTAAATAAAGATTGGCCAGCAATTGGTAAAAATAGAAAATCTGAAATATATTATTATTTAATTGAAACTAGTAAAAAACCAGATATGAGTAAGGTAAAATATACTGAACATGAAAAACAAGGTAATTTTAAAATTGAATCTATTCCTTTGAGAGAATCAATAAGTGTTATTGAAGATAACATTTCAAAAAATAAAAAAAATAAAGTTATAGCACCAGATATGATAATGGCCATAACAGAATATTTACATCAGAGTGAAGATTAAAATGAAATTTGAAGAGAAAATATATAATACTGATAATTTAAGTATTAAAGATATTGATGAAAAAACAACACGTGCAAGAGCCATTATTGTTAATTCAAATAAAGAAGTATTGATGTGTTATTCAAATGGTCGTAATCATTATGAGTTTCCGGGAGGTCATTTAGAATTTGGTGAAAATTTAATTGAAGGTTTAAAACGAGAATTATTAGAAGAAACGGGAATAGAAATAGAAAAAGAAAATGCTATACCTTTTTATTCTATAAAGTACTATTGTAAAAATTATCATGGTACTGGTAAAAATAGATTAGTTGAAATATATTATTTTTTGGTTTATACAGATTTATCCTATGATGTGTCAAAAATAAAACTAGATGAAAATGAAACATATGAAAATTATGAATGTAGGTATATTGGTATTGAAAAATTAAAGAACATATTATTTGAAAATAAACAAACTACTAGAGAAACTAATAGTTCATTGGATGATACAATTTTAGTATACGAAGAGTTTTTATCTAGAAATAATTATAGGAGATAATATGGAAGATTATGACGTTTTTAATGAAATGCAAAATATAAAAGATAAAAATACAATAATTATTATAGAAGATGATGAAAAATTTATAATTCAAAATTTACTTGATTCATCTTTTGAAATAATTTCGATAAGGTTTAATTATGATTTATCTTGTTTTTCTAATAATTATATAAATAAAACGAAAAAATTATTTACATATTATTATAACGAAAATAATAGTTATGAAAATGAATTATTAAGATTGAAAAAACATTTTATTCATTATCAAAGAAAACCTAATATTGCATATATACCTAATGATAGTAAATATATTAAACTGAAAAATATGCTCAATGAGATAGGAATAAAGTGTATTTCTGATAAAGAACAACTTATTAATATACTAAATATAAAATTAATTTTTATAGATAGTGATGAGACATTAAAAAAAACTGATGGAACAATTTCTAACAGAGTAAAGAAAGCAATTGAAGAAAATAGAAAAGCTGGTAATAAAATTATTATTTGTACAGCAAGACCTCGTTATCAAACTCTTGAGGTAATGAAAGAATCAGGTTCTGATAGTATTATCGTATCATCTAACGGCTCAGAAATCTATGATAGCAATGATAATAAAATTATATTTATTTCTTTCGTTGATAATGATTCTGTGATTAAAATGGTAAAATATGCATATTCAAAAGATATTAGATTAATATTAACTATGGAAGACTATGATTATGTTACTAAAGAAATAAGAAATCCAAATCAAAAATTATTAAGTAACTCTAATTATATAAAAGACCTTGTTGAATGTAATGTAAAGCAATGCATGTTTATTGATAAAAAAAGTGATGAAATTTATAAAATCAAGGACATATTATCTAATGATAATAAATTACATATAGTCGATGAAATTAATGAAAATAGCTCATATGAAGAAAAATGGTTCAGTGTTTCTAATTCAAATTGTTCTAAAGGAAATGCGTTAAAGATTGTATCAAAATATTTAAATATTCCTATCGAGAATACAATTGCAATTGGGAATGATAAAAATGATATTTCTATGTTTGAGGTAGCAGGATTAAGTGTTGCAGTTGCTAATGCTTCTGATGATATAAAAAGTAAAGTGAATCATATTACTTTATCAAACGATGAAGATGGTGTTGCAATTTTTCTTGAAACACTGATAAAATATTGAAATTTTTGAATATGTATTAAAAAAGTACATATTCGTACCAAAAACGGACTAGAAATGACTTGATTTCATCTTGTCAAGTGATATAATATAGTAAAATATGCAAGAACTGTGAAGAAAACTTGCATATTTTTTTGTGTCATAAATTGTACATGATATGACATGAATTGGACATTAAATGAGCTTGACTTGTGTTTGTCAATAGTTATAATAGTGTATGATATGAAAAAATTATGTGGAGAGGAACTATATGTTCTTCTCTTTTTATTTTGAAAGAAGGCGGTATAAAAATTAAAAACTAGAGGAAGCACACATTTTTAATGAATTAGCTATGAGTGGTCACTTTTATTTAAAAGAGTAGCCACTTTTTTTGTTGGTATTAAAGGAGTATTTATATATGAGTAGCCACTTACTACTTAAAAAGTAGTCATTTTGCAAGTGCAAAAATAGTAATGACACCACTATATTTACTTTATTTTATAAGGAAATATAAGTTTATGGTGTCGTTCTCCTTATGCCCATTAAAAATATGCAGTATTTTTTATCTAAAAAATAGCTTAAAAATAGTAAAAGTGGCTACCCATAATTTTAAAGAATGGAGGAAAATTTTTATGAGATGTACTGAAAGGACTACATTAAGAATAGATGATAATTTAAAAACTAGAATACAACTTTTAGCAATTAAAAATAATTTTAGCATGAATAAAATGTTTATCTATTTATTAGAACTAGGTTATAGATCTTATGTAGAAAGATATGAAAAAGATTATGAATTTAAAATGAAAGGAGGAAAAATATTATGGTAATAAGAACAGAAAAACTTACTAATTATACAAAGATTGATAACACTTATTTAGAAGATAAAAATATATCTTTGAAAGCAAAATGATTATTAACTTTAATGTTATCTTTACCTGATGCATGGAATTTTAATATTAATGGTTTAAGACTTTTATGTAAAGAAAGTAGATTAGCTATTACTAATGCATTAAAAGAATTAGAGGAAAATAGATATTTAATTATTGAAAAAGCACATTCTAAAGATGGTAAATTTTTATATAACTATATTGTTTATGAAAAACAATATACCCAAAAAGTACACACTGAACAACCATATATGGATAATTAGATAGTATTAATAACTTAAAGATTAATAAAGTAAAACAAAGATAAAATAGATAAAAACCAAAAATTAAATTTTTTTATAAAAAACTCTTGCAAAATTCATTTTTTAAAGTGATAAATAGTAAAACTAAATTTTAATTTATTAGTGCTTAATTTAAGAAATAAGAGACTTTGATATTAATCTTAATCAGTTATTAATGCAAAAAAATAAAGTCTCTTAAAATGGTTTAAATTGAAAATGAAGGAGTGTGTTTGATATGTATTTAAAAAATATGAGTAATGAAGTAAAAGAATTAGTAGAAAAAGTTAATATGCTTGATAAAGAAAATAAACTAAAATTTATTAGTTATATTTTTGACTTATGGGATAGAAACCAAATTAATAGTTTGAATGAAACTAATCCTAATTTACTTGATGATAGTATTGATATAGAAATATTTAATCCAAGTAGTATTTGTTATCATTATTTAGTAATTGAGATTAAAGAATACTGGAACTATATTTATAATTTTTATCGTCTTTATCAAAAAGAATATAAAAATTTGGTATCAGTATTTGATAAATTATTATTTAAAGAAAAGAAAGATGTACTTGCAGAATTATTCTTAGTATTAGAACATGATGTATTATTACCTGATGGTATTGATGGCTATGAAATAGCTAGAAGAATTATAAAATATTAATTATTAAATAAGAACTAAATTGTTATTTGAAAACTTAATTTATTTCAAATGATGATTTAGTCTAATTTTGTCCTTTGTGGTATTTAAGTTTTCAAAATTTTTTGTAGAACTTAATACCTTAAGTTCTTTTTTAGTTTTTATAAAAATAAATTTAAAAGAAAGGACAAAGTATATGGAAAATAAAAATAAAGTTCCATCTAAAATAATTGAAATAGAAACTAGTATTAAATTACTTGAATATTTAAAAAGAAAAAGAGTTATAGATGATGGAATGTATAATTTTTGTATTAATAAACTATTAAATAAAATAGAATTTGAAAAACAAAAACAAGATGAAGAATATATAAATGATTTAAATAATTATAAAATATTAACTTAGGAGGTGTGATTATGGACTTATATACAGTTAGGAATAATATTATGAAAGGTGTTCCACTACAAGAATTGAATTTAAGAGTATGTTTTTATGCAAGAGTATCAACTGATAAAGATGAACAATTACATTCTTTGTCTAATCAAATATCTTTCTTTAATGATTATATTAGTAAAGTTCCTAACTGGGAGTTTATAGGTTCATATATTGATGAAGGAATATCAGGAACACAAGTTAAAAAACGTGAAGAATTTTTAAGAATGATTGAAGATGCTAAACGACATAAATTTGATTTAATACTAACCAAAGAAATATCAAGATTTTCAAGAAGTACATTAGATAGTATTATGTATACACAAGAACTTTTATCTAATGGTGTTGGTGTTTATTTCTTAAATGATAATATAAATACAATATTACCTGATTCTGAACTTAGACTTACAATGATGTCATCTATTGCGCAAGATGAAGTTAGAAGACTTTCTGAAAGAGTTTCATTTGGTATGAAAAGAAGTATTGATAATGGTGTTGTACTAGGATGTTCTAATATTTATGGTTATGTAAAAGATAAGGGTAAATTAGTAATAGATGAAGAACAAGCAGAAATGATAAAAATAATATTTGATAGATATGCTAATACAACTGATGGATTATCTAAAGTATCTAGATATCTTTATAGTTTAGGTTATAAAAGTAGAACTGGTAAAAGAATAGATACAACAATACTTACTAGAATTATAGAAAATCCTAAATATAAAGGATATTATTGTGGACATAAATCAAAAGTACTCGATTATCGTACTAAGCAAAAGAAAAGATTAAATGAATCTGATTGGATTGTTTATAAGGACTATGATAATGTTCCACCCATAGTATCAGAAGAATTATGGGAAAGAGCTAATATTAAATTAAAACAAAGACAAGATAGTTTTACAAATAGAGCAGACAATAAAGCAGTATTTCAAAATAGATATACTTATTCGGGTAAAATATATTGTGGATGTCATAACTTAACTTATCACAGGTCAAGTGCGGGAAAAAGAAAAAATAATCCCGTATGGGAATGCCAAGTATATAGGCGTGAAAGTTTAAAAGGTTGTTCTAATCCTAGAGTATTTGAACTAGAACTTGATGAAGTATTTAAAGATATGTTTAATAAATTATTTAAAAGAAGAAATACTATTTTTGATGAAATATTAAACGAATGTAAAAACTATTTAGAAACTAATAATAATGAATCAGATATTAAAAGTTTAGAATCTAAAATAATACTCTTAAATAATAAAAAAGATAAATTACTAGAACTTGTTATGGAAGAATACTTATCTAAAGATGATTACAAGAAACAAGTAGATTTAATTAATGAAGATTTAAGTATATATCAAAGGAAAATAAATGAATTAAAAAATAATAAGAAAAATAAAAACTATACAGAAAATAAAATTAACGAAATTAAAAAAGCATTAGAAAAATGTTTAGAAGATGATAAATGTTATAGTGATGTATTTAATGAAATAATAGATAGAATAATAGTTCATAAACAAAGTGATAAAGGGATTAAATTAGATATTTTTATTAAGACAGGAGAAAGTATAAATACACTTTCTGATAATTTAGGTAAAAAGTTTCATTTAATAGACTCCGTTACAGCAAATAACAGCAGTCTCAGCTGCGATTAATGGTGGGTATTTATATAAGCCATATATAGTAAAAAGTTTAAATGAGCCCGAGACTAATACAGTAATAAAAGAAAACAGTAAACAATTAGTCAGAAAAGTATTAAGTGAAGAAACAAGTGAAAAAGTAAGATACGCTCTTGAAAGCGTTGTAACTAATGGAACTGGAAGACCCGCTTTTATTGATAAATATCGTGTTGGTGGTAAAACAGGTACAGCACAAAAAGTTAAAAATGGAAGATATATGGTAGGTAATTATATAGTTTCTTTTATGGGATTTTTACCTGCTGATGATCCTAAAGTAATTGTATATGTTGCAGTTGATAATGCTAAAGGTGTAACTCAATATGGTGGTACAATAGCAGCGCCAATTGCTAGAAATATTTTACTTGATGCAATAGATGCTTTAGAAATAGAAGAAAGAATTGGGTGGAGTGAAAAAGAATATAATTATTATGATAAAAAATATATAGAAATTCCAAATGTAGTTGGTATGAAAGTAAAAGATGCTTTAAAATTATTAAAAAGTTTTAAAATAGAATTTACTGGAACTGGGGAAGTAGTTAAATATCAAACTCCTAGTAGTGGTACTAGAATATATGAAGGTGAGAGTGTAAGACTATTAGTAGGAAGTGAAGGGTAAAAGATAATAGCTTAGACTCTTTTCAAAATAACTTACAATTATATTGTTTAGCAATTTTAATTGTGATATAATACGCTTAATTTGAAATTTAATAATAGATATGTAGATTTAGATAATGTTTTATAAACTTGATGATGAAAATTAGTTAGATAAAAAAATACTTTATGAAGAAAATTGAAAGGAAAAAAGAAAATGAACGAAGAATATGAATATAGCTTTAAAGTAAAAGATGTTGCTCCTTTTATTGATTATTGCGTAAATAACGATTATGAATTAAAAAAAGAGTATGAACAAATCAGAACTCTTTATAAGAATAGTGGGAAAGTAATGGCAAGAATTACAAAAAATATTTATAAAAATGATGAAGTTGAGATATTAAATTTCAAGGATGATAATTTAAATGACAGTACCCTAAAAATAAGTAGAGAGTCAAAAGATTTATTAGTTAATGATGAAAATAGAGAATTTGTAAAATCTTTATTAGAAATTTTAGAATTGAATATATCAAAAAAATTAGAAAGAAAACGCTATGTATATAATCACAAAAATGTTATTTTTGAAATAGATAAATATACAGTGCCAACTATGAATGTAGTTGCAATTGAAGGAAAAAAAGAAGAAGTTGATAAGGTATATAATGAGCTGAAAGTAGTTATAGATAATAATATTATTAATGATTAAGGCAGCATTGTTACTTTTTGACATACTTTTATACGAGAATACCTTGTATTCTTGTTTTTGCCTTGACATAAACTGCTAGCTTTTGTATACTTGTGGTAGGTAGATGATGTTATAGTATTAAGAATAACCTTCTTTCTTTATTTAAGGAGGAATGTAAGTGAAAGAATTAAAATTTAACATTCAATGCTTATTAAAAAGAAAAGAATTATATATAGCAATATGTATTATATTACTTACAAATTTGATTCATGTAATACTATGCGTTAAAACAAACATACAGTTAAATAACGTTTTAGAACAATGCTATTCAGGAGAATATCAATTTATCTTATATAATGTTGAAGTAGCGTTTAATACATTTATTATCATCATATTTCCTATAACAACTTCATTAATATTGGCGGATACAAGTTGGGTAGAGAAAAAAAGCAAAACTTTAAACTTATTATGTACTAGACTAAATTATAGGAAAAATATATTTGTAAGATTTTGCTTATCAATTTTTATAACTTTTATTATTTTATTTATCGGTTTTTCTGTTAATTATTTATTATTAAGGATAATATTTGGTTCTGGGAATACACTTACTTATTTTCAAGGCCCAGCATATCATTTAGATTTAGATTCTAATTATTTTCTTGATAATCTAAGAATTGCTAATCCAGCAGCATTTGTATTTACTATTAATTTTACTGTATCATTATTGCTTAGTTTATTATCTGGATTATCATATTTATTATCATTTTTTATAAAACAACGATTTGTTATTTATTTTATTTCGTTCGCGTTTTTAATAATAACAGAGTTAATATTTCCTTATATTGGATTTAAAAATATATCATATATTACAATGCTCCAACCATTTTCACATATGACCGTTGAAAACTACATAAGTGGAATAATGTTAATAATAGGTATACAAATAATATTGTTATTAATAAATACAAGAAAAAAGGATATTTTAGTATGAAAAAATTATTATTTTCTAGGTTATTTATCTTTTGTATATTAATAAGTATTTTTATTGGCTTTTTAATTGGTATTGATATAAAAAATGATTTTATTAATCTTTATGCTGGGAAAATGTCATCATTAATATTTAGATATACATTTTTAGTATTAATATTTTTTATATCGAGTACCATATTTAATAGATTATCAAACCCAGTATTAATTGCTCGCAAGAAAACATTTTATAATGTATTTATGGAAATGTTAAAAAATGAATTATTAGCATTTACATTGTTGTATATTTGTCAAAATATTCCAATTTGTATGCTAAATTTTCACTTATTTATAAATAATATTGATAAGATATTAGTAATAATAATTAATTTAATTGTTGTTTCTACACTTATTTCAACTATCATTAGCTTTATTGATATTTGGGTAAAAAAAAGAGTCTTTTCTAATTGTATATTTTTGATAATTTTCTCTTTAATAGATTTTTTAACTGAATACTATAATTATTTTATATTTGAAAAAACAACTTTTGATTTTCAGTATATTTTTTCATTGCCACTTATTTACAAAAATTATGTTATTATACTAGTTCTTATTGTTTTGATTATTTGTTTATTAACTTCAATAATAATCAGTTTATCGCAAAGAAAGGATTATTTTTTAAGAAATGAAACTATGTAAAATTAATTTAAAAGAAATTATATCATTCGCTTTTATGATAGGAATAATATGCTTTTTTAAAACAATTTATATTAACAGTATAACTTATACATCATATAGTGACTTAGTAAGTAATATTCTCATTTTTTGGAACAAAAATCAATTTGTAAATCTAATTTGGTTTTTACCAGTACTTATGAATTTATTCTTTGTTAGTAAAAAATATTATGAAAAATTAGTTGTATTTAATCCAAGATATGGTAATAGGTACAATTATGTTTCATATGTCATTAGAGACTGTTTTATATATTCATTTGCTTATAATTTAATAGTGGCGCTTTCAGAGATAATATTTATAACATTATTCATAAAAGCTAGTTATTACTTTTCGTTTGAATTGATCAAAAATGTTCTTTTATATGTTTTAATTAATATTTTTCTAGATTTCGTAACACTTTATTTATGTTTATTAATTAATAAATATATGTATTCATTTCTAATAGTAATTAGTATTTGTATTATGTTTTTAGTTGTTTCAAATAATTTTACTTTATCATTTTTGAAGACTTATTTTATTATTTATGTATTAGTTATTATAATATTAGTTATTTATCTGATTAAAGGAAAATATCAGAAAATTGATATAGGAGGTTTAGAACGTGACATTAGAAATTAAAGATTATACTAAAAAAATAAAAGACAAATTAATTTTAGATAATATTAATTTAAAACTTGAAACAGGTAAAGTATATGGTTTCTATGGAAGAAATGGTTCAGGAAAAACAATGCTTTTTAGAGCAATAGCTACTTTAATTTATCCAAGCTCTGGTGACATATTAATAGATAATAAGTCTATTATTAAAGATGATTTTGATTTAAGTAATATTGGTTTGTTATTGGAAGACCCAGGCTTTTATTCACATTTAAATGGATTTGATAATTTGTCTTTACTATATGAAATTAATAATAAAAAAGATTCAAATCATATTAGAAAAATCTTAAAAAAAATAGGATTAGATAATTATGAAAAAGAAAAATATAAAGAGTATTCATTAGGTATGAAACAAAAATTAAGAATTGCTCAAGCTATTATGGAAAACCAAAAAATAATTATTTTAGATGAACCCACTAATGGTTTAGATGAAGCAAGTATGGAAAATATTAGAAACATTATTATTTCACTGAAAGAAGAAGGAAAATTAGTTTTATTAGCGAGTCATAATAAAGATGATTTAAAATATTTGTGTGATACTATATATAAAATAGATAATGGTAAAATTATTGGAGAAATAAAACTATGAAATTCTATAATAAATTTTTTCTTTTTGTTATTTTATATGTTGCTATTTGTATTGTTGTTGTAATGGTTGCTAAAAAAAGTATTAAACATTTTGATTATGAAAAATATTTAAATGAGAGTGATTATACAATTGTACCAGAAGATTTTTTAAATAATGGTGCAGGTTTTAGTGAGTATAGTATTCATACTTCTATATCAAATATAGACGATTTATATAATTCAATTATTTTAGTTATTTCAATAGATAAAAATCCTTCATTTATTGGAAATGGGATTATTAATAACTGTAAAATAGAAAAAGTTATAAAAGGCGACAATCTAACTGAAGGAGAAGAAATTCAAATTTATGATTTAGTATCATATTGGAAAATGTCTTATACATCATATTTAGGTGGTAGTACACCTTTAAAGAAAAATAATAAGTATCTTGTTTTTATAAGCAAAACAGAACGTGCTAATAAGAATAACACTTATGTGTTTTCAAGCGTCCCATACGGGCATATTCAAATTAATTCAGAATTAAAGACATTATTATATAATCAATCACCTGAAACTTCTATATCAGTTAAAGAAGCACAAGACTATCAATTTTTATTTGATATGAATGCTAATCAAGAACTAGTTGATTTGTACAAGAAAAATTGTAATGATTTGTTAAATAAATATATTTTAGATTAGTAAAAATATTATTATCTTATTGATAAATAATATTTTTTTAATATAAAGTAAATTCAAACATATTATTTAATGGGAGGAAAATATGGACATACTTACAAAATCAGTATTTTCACTTATGATAAATTTTATATTTGGAGTTATTACGGCAGTTATTTTAATACCTTTATTAAAAAGGAAAAAAGCTAATCAAAGATTAAGTGAGTATTTAGAAGAAACACATAAGAAAAAACGAAATACTCCTACAATGGGTGGTTTAATATTTATTATTCCTACATTAATTTCTTATTTTATTTTATATTTACTAAAAAAAGTAAGCATTAATTATAATGTATTGATTGTTATTATTACTTTTACTTTATATGCGTTAATAGGCTTTATAGATGATTACTTAATAATTAAAAATAATAATAATAAAGGTCTAAGTGAAAAGGCTAAATTTATAATGCAGTTAGTTTTAGCGATAATTTTTTTCTATTTGTTTTTAAAAGCAGGAAATGAGCCTCTGCTTTGGATACATTCTTTAAATATAAAATTAGATATAGGTTGGTTATATGGAGTACTAATTTTATTTATTTTGGTGGCAAGTTCCAATGCGGTTAATTTAACAGATGGTCTAGATGGTTTAGCAGGTGGGCTTTCCTTTATTGCACTACTTACATTTGCAATAATAACTTGGAATACAGGCTGGTTGGTAGGCTACGCTGATATAGCAATTTTTATATTTTTATTGTTGGGTGGGATTCTAGCCTTTTTAGTTTTTAATGTAAGCCCAGCTAAAATATTTATGGGTGACGTTGGTTCTTTATCATTAGGAGCGCTACTTGGTACAATATCAATCTTAACAAGACACGAACTACTTCTTGTTGTTATTGGAATTGTCTTTGTACTAGAAACCATAAGCTGTATAATTCAAAGGGTATATTATAAAATTACCAAATCGCGAATTTTTCCAATGACACCAATTCATCATACTTTTGAAAAGATTGGTTGGGAAGAAAGAGATATAGTTAAATTATTTTGGATTATTGGACTATTAGGGTCATTTTTGGCTTTAGGATTTGGTTTATGGCTTTGAAATAAGAAACTATTCTTATTTTTTTTTAAAAGCATATTCTTAAATAGAGAATATAGGTGATTACTTTGAAAAAAATGGACTATGGATTATTAATTTCAGTTATTCTTTTGTCTATATTTGGCTTAATTATGATATATTCTGCATCATATATTTGGGCTAGTTATAAATACAATAATGCTTATAAATTCATTATAAATCAAGGTATTTTTTTTGTAATTGGTTTGTTTTTAATGTTATTTATATCAAAAATAGACTATAAGTTTTTGGAGAAAAAAAGCAATTTATTATTTTTTTCATCTTTAATACTACTAGTTTTAGTATTAATACCAGGTGTAGGGACAGTAAGAAATGGTAGTAGAAGTTGGTTTGGAATAGGATCATTTGGTGTACAACCAAGTGAATTTATGAAATTATCATTCATTATCTTTACATCAAAATATTTAAAAAATAATGAAAAAAATATAAAAAGTTTTAAAAAAGGATTACTTCCTATTTTGTTTTTGATTTTAGTTGTTTTTTTTCTGATAATGTTACAACCTGATTTTGGAACAGGGACTATTATTGTAATGAGCATTATGGGATTATTGTTTGTAGGTGGGGCAAATTTTAGTTTTTTTGTTAGAATTGGAATAGTAGGAATAATTGGAGTAATAGGATTAATTATAGCAGCACCTTATCGCTTAGCTCGTATTTTATCATTTCTAGATCCTTGGAAAGATCCGCTAGGAAGTGGTTTTCAAATAATTCAATCATTGTATGCGATTGGGCCAGGTGGATTATTAGGATTTGGACTTGGAAATTCAAGACAGAAACATTTTTATTTACCAGAACCGCAAACTGACTTTATCTTTTCTATTATCAGTGAAGAATTAGGTTTTTTAGGAGTTATTATTGTTTCTATTTTATTTTTAACTATTATTATTAAAGGATTTAAAATATCAAAAAAATCAAATGATTTATTTTCTAAATATTTAGCATTTGGAATTACTTTTCAATTTGCTTTTCAAACTGTTTTAAATTTAATGGTTGTAGTTGGTCTAATACCAGTTACTGGTGTAACATTACCATTTCTTTCTTATGGAGGATCTAGCTTACTTATAACGCTATGCAGTATGGGAATCATACTAAATATAAGTAGGCATCAAAGATAATCACATTTAATAGTTAAAAAATAATTACCAAAGATAAATACACATTCAATTAATGTCTATCTGCATATTATAAAATAGATAAAGGAGGATTTAAAATGTTTTTTGGAAGAAATCGATTTATGAATAATCAATGCTGTCCTAATCAATGTCCAAACGAATGTGAAAGACAAATGGATCCAATTGAGGAACCTACTATTACAAACTGTGTAGAAAGAGAATTCTACCACGAAGTACCACATATTTGTAATTACCATACTCACTATATAAATAAACATATTTATAAACATACATATACACCACAATATACTTGTTCTAGTGAAGAAGTAGTATGCAATATAGACCCTGGTTGCTGTGGTGAACGTTAAGAAAAGACATAAAACTTGTCTTTTTTTTTATCTAATGTTATACTAACACCTGGTGATAATATGAATGAAAATTTTTTAGATTTGATAAAAGAAATATGTGACGAAAATAATATAAAATGTACTAATATAAATCAAAGCTGGTTTATGATTTTAGAAAAAAATAATACACGAAAATTTATAAATGGTTATAAATTTGATAACAATAATCATGCTTTAGGCAAAATACTTGATGATAAGTTTGCTACTTATGAGTTGCTTAAATCTTTAATGATACCAGTATGTGAACACAATATTTTATATAGTGAGAATAATCAAAATGAATATGCTGAAGGTTTTAATAATATCAACTATTTAAATAGTTTATTCAATAAATATAATAATGACATCGTAATTAAAATAAATGAAGGAACATGCGGTATAAACGTTAATAGAATAAATGATAATAAAACTTTAAAAGAATTTTATAAAAGCCTTAATGATAAAACAAAATCTTATAGCGTTTGTCCATTTTATAATATCCAAAATGAATATAGATTAATAATAGTAAATAATGAAGTAAAAGTAATCTATAAAAAAGAATTACCATTAGTGTATGGAGACGGGTTATCTACTATTAAAGAATTATTAAAAAAATTTAATTATGAATATTTTAAAAATATAAATGATAAAAATTTAGATAAAGTGTTAGGTATAAATGAAAAGTATATGTATAATTGGAAATTTAATCTATCATGTGGTTCAAGAGCTAGTTTTGAAATAAATGAAAAAGATAAAATTAGAATATTAGAAATAGTTAATAACTTGTTAAATAAAATAGAACTAGGCTTTTGTAGTGTAGATATTATCAAAACAATCGATAATGAATACATAATACTTGAAATAAATAGTGGTGTAATGATGAAAAATCTAATTAAAGAAAATGAAAATGGCTTGTCAATAGCAAAATCAATATATAAAGAAGCAATTTTATCTATGTTTAAATAAAAGACTTAAATAATATTGTATATTATGATATACTTATAAAGTAGATAGAAGGCGATGTATTTGAAAAAAGTAGTATTTATTTTAATATCATTTTTTATGTTTATAAACGTAAGTGCCATGGATGTTGACACTTATTCTAAAAATGCTGTTTTGTATAATTTAAATGATGACTCTGTAGTAGCGGAAGAAGCTAAAGATGAAATTGTTTCAATTGCTAGTATGACTAAAATTATGACAACACTTGTTGCACTTGAAAATATTGATGATATAAATGAAAAAGTTACACTTACTAGTGAAGTATTTAAAGGTTTGAAAGAAGCTAATGCTTCGGTAGCAGGTTTTAAAGTAGGGGAAAAAGTTACATATGAAGACTTATTATATGGAGCTTTCTTACCAAGTGGTGCGGATGCAACGAATGCTTTAGCCATTAATATTACGGGAAGTATTGATAAATTTGTTGATTTAATGAATCAAAAAGCTAAAGAACTTAATTTAGCAAATACTCATTTTTCTAATACTACTGGATTAGACGAAGAAGATCATTATTCTACAGTAAATGATGTAGCCATTATACTAAAAACTGCTTTGAAAAATGAAACATTTAAAGAAATATTTCTAACTGATAAATATTTAACTAGTGATAAATTACTTACATTTACATCAACTTTAAAGAAATCATTAAGTGCATATAAAATAAGTGCTAATTATATATTAGGTGGTAAAACAGGCTATACATTAGATGCAGGAAGATGTCTTGCTAGTATGGCATATGATGAAGCAAACGATATTTATTATCTATTAGTAACAGCTAATGCTCCAACCACAACTGGTTATTACCATTTATTAGATGCTAAAAACATTTATGAATACTACTTTGACAATTATAAGTATTTTGATTTAATAAAAGAAGGACAAAATATAACTACAATCAAAACAAAGTATGCTAAAGAAAAAAATTTAAACGTTGTATCTAACCAAAACATCAAAAAATATTTAAAAAATGATTTTGATATTAGTAAATTAGAAATTAAATATGATGGTGTAGATACAGTTAATTTTAATGAAAAAGTAGGTAGTAAGTTAGGAACGATTTCTTTAGTATATGAAGGTAATACTTTAGATAGTTTTGATACTTTTTTAAATAATAAATTACATTTTTCTATTTTAGCTTTTACCAAAGATAATATTTTAATTATTACAGTATTAATAATTATCTTACTATTTATATTAAAACCTAAAAAGAAGTTAAAACATAAAAGGGTGTAGTATGGAAATAATTAATATAAAAAATAATTTAAAATATCTAGATGAGTATATAACTTTATGCTATTTAGAATGGTCAAATAAACAATTAGAACTTTCTAAATATATTGAGTATAAAAAAGATAAGATATTAAATGATGATAATGTTATTTTTATATTAGGATTAGTAGATAAAGAATTGATTGGATTTATTTCGCTTTTTAAAAATGATTGTGATGAAAGAGCTTCTTTAACACCTTGGTATGCTACTATGTTTGTTAAAGAAAAATATAGAGGCAAAGGATATTCTAAAATTTTAAATGATGCTTTATTAAGGGAAGCTAAAAAATTAGGATATAAAAAAGTATATTTAAAATCAGAACTAATAAATTATTATGAAAAATTTAAAGCAAAATATATAGAAAATTTAAATGATTCTGAAAAGCTTTATTATATTGATTTAATATAAATTTTGCAAAACAAAAAGGGTTGCTTTAAGCAATCCTTTATTTTACAAAACTTTCATAATATTCTTCATAAGTAATGTCATTTTCTTTTATATATGTAGCAACTTCTTTGCCAACATATCTAAAGTGCCATGGTTCATACATATATCCTGTTATCTTTTCAGTTTCTTCTTTGTATCTTAAAATAAAACCATAATTATGAGCATTTTCAATCATCCATTTATATTCATCAGTATAAAGAAAATCTCCTAAATTTTTAGTTGAAGGTGTTCCTACATCGATAGCTAAACCAGTTTGATGTTCAGAATAACCTGGTCTTGCTGAATATGCATCAGCATTTGCTTTACCATCTTTGGCCACATAATTATTGTATAATCCGGTTTGATAATTGTAGCTGCGATATGAAGAACGGATAAGTAAATTTAATCCTAATACTTTCATATCAGTATACATTTTTTTGTATTCTTCAAATGCTTCTTCTTTTATATATTGACCATTCCCACCATAACTTGCAGTAACATGAACTAAATTATCTGGAGCATAGTCAGAACTTAATTTATAGTATTTATTAACTAAAATCAAAGTGTTTTTACTTAAATCAGCTGCATAGTCAGTAGTGTAGTAATCATAATCTAAATTGCTATTTACATTAGTAACAACTTCTTTAGTAGATAAATTAGGGTTTTTAGTTAAATAGTCATAATATCTTTCAAAGTTTTCTTTTTTATAATATTTTTCATTTATTAATGATACAAGACTACTATTATATTCTGTAATATCTGCATTTACAAGGGCAATAGTGTCATCAACAGGTGCACTGTTTTTTTCATAATATTCAATATAATTTTTTAAATTTTCATTTTTAAAATCTTTATTTTCCATCAACTTAGTATATGCATCACTATATGAAAGTGTTAATAAATACTGTATATCGTCTTCTGTTAGTTTATCTTTAATAACTGTTATTTCACTGTTATTATATCCTATATTTTTTAGTTTGTTATCTATACTATCAGTTTTATCACATCCTGTAAAAATACTTAAACTTAATAATAATAATAATATTTTATTTTTCATTTTTTTCACCTCATTTAATACTATTTTCTAAATAATAAGCGTAATATTCATCAAAAGTAATATCTTCTTCATGAATTTTAGTAGCGACATCAATTCCTACATAACGATAATGCCCTGGTTCAAAAGCAAAGCCAGTAATATCTTCTTTATCTTTAGGGTATCTTAATATAAATCCATATTTGTAAGCGTTATCTAATAGCCAAGTATAAGCTTCTGTGTCTTCAAAGGTTTCTTCTTCTTCTTTTAACCTAGTAGAAATATTAAGGGCAAGACCAGTTTGATGTTCAGAATGTCCAGGACGAGCAGCAACTTCATCAGCTTTATTAGTTCCATATCTAGATTTGAAACTATCGTAAGTAGCTTCTTGACTTTCATACGAACGATATGATACATTTGCAATCAAAGAAATATTGTTTTCTTTTGCTTTTCTTGCCATTTTGATATAAGCATCATGTGCTTCTTCTTTTAATTTATGACCATCATATGCATATTGTACACTGATTTCTTTTAAATCATTTGGAACGGAAGCACTCTCTAGTTTATAAAATCTATTAACTATTACTAAATTATCTTCTTGAAAAACTGTTTTAACATCAGTATATATTGGTTTATCCATGTTAGCGTTTACAATGCTTACAATTCTATTTATGTCTGTTTGATTATTATTCTTATGATATTCTAAATATCTATTTAGACGATTTATCATAAAATATTTATTCGAAATAAATTTTGCTAAACTATCATTATATTCTTTTAAAGCAATATCCAAAACTTTGTCTTTTTCAATGAGAATTTTTATTTCTTCATCATTATAGCCTAGCTTTTTAAGTTTATACTGTGTACTGTTAATATGTTTCATGTAAAACGATAACGAAACTATAATAATTACTACTAATAAAACGCAACTAACAACAATTATAATTTTTTTTCTTTTACTATTCATATTTATCACCAATTATATTATACACTAAAATAGTACTTTTTACATAAAAAAGTGTTAATTTCATAATATATATTAGAGGTGAAAAATGAAAAAATTTGTTGTTTTTATGTTAGTTATATTTATGTCTTTTCCTGCTTTTATAAAAGCTGATAATCTTACTTTAGCTCCTAATAGTAAATCAGCTATTATGTTAGAAGTAAGTACTGGTGAAATATTGTTTGAAAAGAACTCTCATGAAAGGCTTCATCCAGCAAGTATGACTAAAATGATGAGTTTATTATTAATCATGGAAAGCATTGAAAAAAATATCATAAAGCTAGATGATATGGTTACTGTATCTAGTAATGCTTCAGGTATGGGCGGTAGTCAAATTTTATTGGAGACTAATGAGCAAATGAGTGTTGATGATTTAATTAAGGGTGTTACTATTGCTAGTGGAAATGATGCCGTGGTAGCGCTTGCTGAAAGAATTGCTGGAACTGAAGAAGAGTTTGTAAATATGATGAATAATAAAGTAAAAGAATTAGGCTTAAACGATACTAATTTTAAAAATTCTCATGGATTAGATGCTGCTAATCATTACTCAAGTGCATATGATATGAGTATAATTGCTAAGGAGTTAGTTAAGCATGAAAAAATACTAGAATATTCTCGTATTTATGAAATGTATTTAAGGGAAAATACAGATAGAAAAATATGGTTAGTTAATACAAATAAATTAGTTAGATTCTATAATGGTGTAGATGGATTAAAAACAGGTTATACCAAAGAAGCTGGCTATTGTTTAACCGCAACTGCTAAAAAGAATGATATGAGAATTATTACAGTTGTAATGGGTGAACCAGACTCATCAACTAGAAATAGTGAAGTAACTGGTATGTTAGATTATGCATTTAGCCAATATGAAATAGAAAAACTGCTTAGTAAAGAAAGTATTATAGGAGAAACTTTAGTAGAAAAAGGAACCAATAAATATGTTAAACTAGTACCTACAAGTGATGTTACTGTTTTAAACAAAAAGATAAATGGTAAGAAAAACGCTACATATGAAGTAGAAGTTGATAATATAATTGCGCCTGTTACTAAAGGTAGTATAGTAGGAAAACTTCATATAAAAGAAGATGATAATTTAACAAGAACAATTGATATAACAGTAAGTGAAGATGTAAAAAAAGCTAATCTTTTTGAACTATATTTAAGATATTTAAAAGAAATATTAATTGGTGATGTAGGAATATAAATACTTAGTATATCTAGGTATTTTTTTAATTTGCATTTTTCCAAAAATGTGTTATAATACCTGCAATTACTGGGGTGGTATTATGGAGTTTAAAAATAGAAAACATTTTGATACATACTTAAATGGACTAGAATTTTTAGGACAAGGAAGTCAAGGAACTTGCTATTTGTCTAAAAAGAATAATCTTGTAGTTAAAGTTTTTAACGATTATTTTGATAAGGAAAACGCAGGATACACTGAAGACTTCTTATTGAGATTTAGCAATATAAAAAACAATACTTTTATATGGCCAAATAGTACTATAAAAATAGAAGACACTATAGTTGGTTATACTATGCCATACAAAAGAGCAAAAAATTTGTGTAATATAAATCCATTATCAATAAACTTAGATAGTTTAGAAAAAGCTGCTCTAAATGCCGAAAAAGACATAAAATTAGTAACAGATAATAGTGTAAAATTATATGATGCAATATATAATATTTTATATACTAATGGAAAATTATACATTATAGATACATTAGAATATAGAATTAGAAAAGTATCTTATGAAGAAAATAGAATGATGATGGATGAAGAATTAATGTTGTTTCTTGTAGATAGTTATTTTGATGACTTTGTAAATAACGATAAATTGCTAAAAGAAATGTATAGAAAGTCTGAAGTAAGAGGAGTAGACTTTTTGAAAACATTTAGAAATAAACTAAGTGAATATGTTGGAAAAGACATAACAAAACTAAATGAAGCTAAATGCTTAATTAAAAAGAGTTCACGATACAAATACATGAGAGGATTTTATTGAAAAATATAGTCCTTTTTTTGTATTTTATGTTATAATTTTTGTATGATTGGAATTGAAAAAATGAAAAGAGAAAGTTCTAGAGGAATCATTGTAGAAAATGGTAAATTATTAACAATGTTTCGAAGAAAAATTAATAACAAAAATGAAAAAATCGAGTATTATGTTATTCCTGGTGGTGGTATTGAAAACGATGAAACTAAGGAAGAAACAGTTTTAAGAGAACTTAATGAAGAATTAGGAATAGAAGCAAAAATCCTTGGCTATATTGGTGTAGAAGAAAGAGAAAACACAATTGAACATTTCTTTGCATGCGAAAGAATAAATGGGACACCACATTTAAATGGAGAAGAATTAGAAAGAATGACAAATGATAATTATTATGAGCCAATGTACGTAAATATAACAGAGCTTTCAAATCTTCCCTTTAAAGGCCTTGATTTTGTTTATAAAGCAATTAATAAAGAATATAAATAGAGGTATTACATGGAAATAATAGAATATAATAATAAATATTTAGAAGATGTTAAAGATTTATTAGTAGAGTTAGAAGAATATATATTGTCTATTGATGAAGACAATTTAGATAATTTACATCCTGAATATAGAGAAAAAATGGCTATTTTAGATTTAGAAGAAATAAAAAATAATAATGGAAAGTGTTATTTAGCTATTGAAGAAGAAAAAGTAATTGGTTTAATTATGGGATATGTCATTACTTATGATGAATATGATTATTTAGATTACAAATGTCCTAAAAGTGGCGAAGTTTCTGAGTTAATAGTATCTAAACGTGCTAGAAATAGTGGTATAGGTAAAAGTCTTATGAATAAAATGGAACAATATTTTAAATCCATTAATTGTGAATATATTTTTATAGATGTCTTTGGATATAACAAGAACGCAATTGAATTTTATAAAAGACAAGGTTATCATACAAGAATGCTAAGAAATATAAAGAAAATATAGAAATTTTAAAAGGAAATTTTTACTATGAAAATGATTGATTTACATATACATACAAATTATTCTGATGGCAATTTAAATCCTAAAGAAGTTATAGATGAGGCCTTTAAAAATTTCTAATAATTATTATTCAGATTTTAATTTTCATTTAATAAAAATGTTATATAAAATTCTAGAAAGAAATTAAAGCCATGAGGATTCTATTTATTGAAGATGAATATAATTTAGCTGATATAATAGCCACAAGATTAAGAAAAGATATAAAACAGATATAATTACTGATGGTATTGAAGGTTTAAAGTAAGATAAACATATAGTACTAATTGTTTCTAACCAAGGAAAGACTATTTTAAAAAAAGAAAAAAACAAGATATTTGAAAGATTATATCGCGTTGATAAAGGAAGAAATCGAAGTGAAAATAGATATGGATTAGGTTTATCAATTGCTTTAAATATTGTATTAAATCATAATGGAGAAATAAGCGTAGATTCTAAAAATAATACTACTTGTTTTAAAGTTTTATTCAAATAATTTAAAGTAAATGCAAAAATTTCTTGCAATCTTTATGAATTTTTGTTAAACTATAGTTGTATTTGTTTGAAAGAGTATATATATGATAATTAAAAGAGAGTTAGTGGTAGGTGCAAACTAATAGTTTAGTATATAGAAGACATCAAACGTTAAATAATCGCTTACTGCGTTAAAAGTATTAAAGATAGTTAATCTATGAATCAAGGTGGCACAGCCTTTAATAGGCCCTTGAAATCATAGATTTTTTATGTATAAGGAGGAAAATATGGAAAAAATATTGATGAAAGATTTAAAAAAATATTATGAAAAAGAAATCACAATTGAAGGCTTTGTTGATAATATTCGTAATTTACAATGGGTACAATTTATTATATTAAAAGATGATACTGGTAAAGTGCAAATCACTGTTGAAAAATCTTTAGAAGAAAATAAAGAATTAGTAGAAATAGTAAATAATTTAACAATAGAAAGCACAATAAAAGTAACAGGAGTATTAAAGGAAAGCCCTAAAGTTAAATTGAATGGTATGGAATTAATTCCTACTAAAATTGTTGTAACAAGTATATCTGAACCAGAACTTCCATTTAATTACAAAGATATAACAAATGTCAATTTAGATACTAGACTAGATTATAGATTTATAGATTTAAGAAGTGATAAAAACATATTGTTATTTAAAGTTCAAAGTACATTAATTAGATATATGAGAGAATACTTATACAATAACAATTTTACAGAAATCCATACACCTAAATTAATAGGAACAGCTAGTGAAAGTGGTAGTGAAGTATTCGAAGTAAAATACTTTGATAGATTAGCGTATCTAGCTCAAAGTCCACAATTTTATAAACAAATGGCAATGGCAAGTAACTTTAATAGAATATTTGAAGTTGCACCATGCTTTAGAGCAGAAAATTCTAATACAAGTAAACATACTACAGAATTTACATCTTTTGATGTTGAATTCAGTTATATAAATGGTGTAGAAGATGTAATGAAGCTTGAATCAGAAATGTTAGTTTATGGTTTAGAAAAGCTAAAAGAAACAATGGGTGAAGAAATAAAAAGTACATTTGGAATAGATATTACAGTTCCAACTCTTCCTTTCCCAGTTATGAAATTAGCAGATATTTATAGAGAATTAGAAGAAAGATATAACTATAAAGTAGATAAAAGCGAACAAAATGATTTAACTACTGAAGCTGAAAGATTATGTAAAAAATTAGCTCATGACAAATTTAATCATGAATTCTTATTTGTAGTTGATTTTCCAGCAGAAAAAAGAGCATTCTATCATATGAGAGATGAAAATGGAATTCTTCAAGGTTATGACTTAATATGGCAAGGTATTGAAATAACTACTGGTGCACAAAGAGAACATAGATATGAAGAAATTGTTAAAAATGCTAAAGAAAAAGGATTAGACAAAGATGTAAAATTCTATTTAGAATTCTTTAAATATGGATGTCCACCACATGGAGGATTCGCAATAGGCGTAGACAGATTAACTATGCTATTGCTTCAAATACCAAGTGTAAAAGAGTCAATGTTCTTATTTAGAGGCCCAAATAGATTAAATCCATAATATGTAGTATAACACTACATATTTTCTATTATGTTTTAATACATTGTATTATATTTGCAATCTCAAACAATTTGCTTTATAATAGAGATTACGTAGATGAAAATCTATAGAAAGGATATTTATGATATATACAGGAAATTATGAAAATTGTAGTAAAAGTAGTAAATTTGTTTCAATATCAAATGATAGTGACAAAAAATTAAACTATAAAGGAAGATATTACTCTCCTTTAGTACCTAAATTAGAGCTTTTAAAAAAATGGAAAGCTAATATTGGTAAAATAAAAGAAGAGGAAAATATGCGTTATTATATTGAAAACTATTATAAAGAAGTTTTAGAAGAATTAGATATTCCTGAATTATTTTCTGAACTAGGTAGTACGTTTATAATAGGAGGACATGAAAATAGTGATGAGTTTAGTCAACGTTATATAGTAGCAGCTTATTTAGAACTAATGCTTGGAATAGAAATCAATGAAATAAAAATAGATAATAACAAAATAATTACTTTACCTAAAAATCAAATGTATAAAAAAATAAGCAATATTTTATGTGAAACTATAATAAAAGATATAGACTCTCGTCCAGAGAGAAAACAAAAAACTATGATATTAATATAATATAATATTGTAGTTTTTTTATAGAAAAAAAGGATATTACTAAAATATTTTGTATATAAATAGTAGGGGACTAGAAAGGAAAAAATGAAAAAGAAGATAATATGTATAATTTTAGTAATATTTTTATTAGTAATTTTTATTTTAAATCAACCAAAATCAAAAAGAAATTCTAAAATAGAAGATGATCTAGAAATAAAAAGTGAAGAATTAGAAAATAATTTAGAAAATGAAAAAGTCGAAGTAAGTAAAAAATTATATAAAGTTGATATAAAAGGAGCAGTAGTTAATCCTGGTGTATATGAAGTAGAAGAAAATAGTAGAGTAATTGACATTATAAATCTAGCTGGTGGTTTATTATGGTATGCGAATACAACTACAATTAATTTAAGTAAATTTGTGAGTGATGAAATGGTTATTGTTATTTATACTAATGATGAAGTAAATAACATGATAGAACCTAACATAAAATATGTAGAAAAAGAATGTAACTGTCCTAAAATAGAAAATGATGCTTGCATAACTAATAAAACTTTAATAAATATAAATAAAGCTACAAAAGAAGAATTAATGACTTTACCTAAAATAGGAGAAAGTAAGGCTACCGATATAATAGATTATAGAAATTCTAATGGCTTATTTAAAAGTATTGAAGAAATAAAAAATATAAGTGGTATTAAAGATGCTCTCTTTGAAACAATTAAAGACTATATTACAGTCTAAACTATTTTATTTATTAATACTTTTATTAAGTATTTTATATACAGTATATTACATTAATAATGACACGATTACTGTTAAGAATGATAAAACTATTACTGGAAAAATTACTAATATAAAAGAATATGAAAATAAAGTAACTTGTGAAATAAACGGTAAAGATAAAGTAATTGTTAATTATTATGGCAATGATTTTAACTATAACTTAGGTGACACTATTAAATTAAGTGGTGAATATAAGCTAATTGATAATAATACAGTTTTTAATCTATTTAATTATAAAAAATATCTATTGAGTAAAGGTATAAAGTACTCATTTACAGCAAACGAAATAAAGAAGATAAGCAGTAATACAAACATTCTTTATTTTTTAAAAAATAAAATTAAAAACTATTTAAATACATTTAAATCAAGAAATTATTTAAATGCATTTTTACTTGGTGAAAATAACATAGATGACTTATATAAAAAGAGTTTTCAAAGTAATGGTATAAGTCATCTTTTTGCTATATCAGGCATGCATATAACAGTTTTTACTTTAATAATTAATAAATTACTATCATTACTAATCAAAAATAAAAAAACAATTTATTTATCAATCTATATTTTTTTATTAATTTATATGTTTTTGACAGGTTTTACTCCATCTGTTATTAGAGGAAGCCTACTATACATATTAAATAGTTTAAAAAAAGTATTAAAAATAAATATTAAAACAATATATATTTTAATTTTAATATTTTCTATTTGTTTATTAGTAAATCCCTATGTAGTATATAATATAGGATTTAAATTTAGTTTTATAATTAGTTTCTATTTAATTATTTTTAATAAGATTATAAATCAATATAATAATTATTTTGTAAAGACATTTGTCATTTCATTAATCGCATTTTTAGTATCTATGCCAATTTGTATAAATAATTTTTTTGAAATTAATCTACTTTCTCCATTTGTAAATATTTTGTTTGTTCCATTTATTTCAATTATTATTTTTCCTTTATCAATTATTACTATTATATTTAAACCTTTAGATAATATTTTATTCTTTTTGATAAATTTAATTGGTGATTTTTCATTATTAATATCGAAAATTAATTGTTTTATTATACCACTATGTCATATTAACACTATTGGCGTAATAATATATTATTTAATATTAACTTATATTTTGTTAGGTTTTTATAAAAGAAAATATTATAGAATTGTTTACATTTTTGTTATTTTAATAATTCATTATAATATAAGTTATTTGGATAATAATTTATATATGACTATGATTGATGTTGGTCAAGGAGATAGCATTTTAATTAAATTTCCCAATAATAATGGAAATGTTTTACTTGACACAGGTGGTAATTGGTTGAAGAAAGACGCAATTAATAAATTGATTTCTTATTTTAAATCAAGTGGCATTAAAAATATTGATTATTTAATAATTAGTCATGGCGATTATGATCATATGGGAGAAGCAATTAATTTAGTTAATAATATAAAGATAGAAAAAGTTATATTTAATTGTGGAGAATATAATAATTTAGAGAAAGAACTAATTAAGGTTTTAGATAAAAAGAAAATTAAATATTATTCATGTATTAAAGAATTAAATATTGATAAAAACAAATTATATTTTTTACAAACAAAAGAATTTGATAATGAAAATGATAATTCAAATGTTATTTATACAGAGCTTAATGGTTATAAGTTCATGTTTATGGGAGATGCAGGAGTAGAGAAAGAAAAAGATATATTAGATAAATATAATATATCTGATATAGATGTATTAAAAGTAGGACATCATGGAAGTAAGACAAGTAGTAGTGAAAAATTTATAAATAGTATTAATCCTAAATATTCTTTAATTAGTGTTGGTAAGAATAATCGTTATGGTCATCCAAAAGAGTCAGTACTTGACACTTTAAGTAATAGCAAGATTTATAGAACCGATATAGATGGAAGCATTGAAATAAAGCTAAATAAAAATGGTTATAAGTTTAGGATATGTCCACCATAGGAAGGAGAAGAAAAAAGAAAACATATCTTGAGATTGGATAGTTAATAAGTAGTATTGATACTAAATATGTTAAAAATATTAGTAAGGAATATTCAAATAGGTTAATCACTAAGTTTGGCAAAAGATATTCAGTATCACTTTTATATTAAATAAAACAATTTTATTTAATAATTAAAAAAGTCCTGACATTGTCGGGAAAATTGACTTGGAGTCATTGGTATGAGATGATTAAAAACAGTTATAATTATATAGATTTACTTTTGTATAATATAAAATTCAAATGTTATTTTGTAATTGAATTAAAAGTTACAGAATTAAGTTCTAATCATACTGGAAAAATTCAAAAATACATGAATTATGTAGATAAATATATTAAAATGACAGAAGAAAATGATACAGTAGGTATTATAATTTGTAAAAAGAATAATCAATATGTAATAGAATATTGTTCAGATGAAAGAATTGCAGTAAGAGAATGTGAGCTTGCATGATATAATAGAAAAAAACGAGGTGATTTTATGTTAGGAGCAATTTACGGAGATAAAGCGGGCAGTATTTATGAATTTGAACAATTAAAAGGTATTAAAAGTATTAATCCAGAAATATTAATATTTTTAAACTCTTTTTATAGTGATGATACAATTGAAACAATTGCAGTAGCTGATGCAATTATTAATAATAAAAATTATGAAAATACCTTAAGAGAATACAAATTAAAAATATTGAATATAAGCCAAATTTTAAACCTTATTTTAAACCTTTATTTTCGTTAGGCACTATAAAATGAGCTAAAGGTGTTGGAAAAATGATAGTATTGGTAATGGAGCAATGATGATAATTTCTCCAGTAGGATATTTATTTGATAAAGAAAAAGATGTAGTAAAGAATGCTGAATTAGTTACAATACCTTCTCATGATTCTAAAGAAGCTATAGAATCTGCAACTATCATTACACTAATGATTTATTATTTTAGAAATGGACTTTCTAAAGAAGAGGTGTTTTGTAAATTGAATTTATTAATAAAATATAAACCATTTGAAAAATTTAATACCACATGTAAAGAAATATTAAATAATTGCCTTTATGTATTATATAATTCTAATTCCTTTGAAGATGCGATAAGAAAGACATTGTTAATGGGTGGAGATCCGATACAAATTACGCAATTGTAGGATCAGTTGCTGAGTTTATGTATGGTATGAATAAACAGCAAAAAGAACAAGCTGTTTTGGGCTTACCCGATGAGTATATAAATATACTAAAAAAGCTTATAAATACTATTGATTTATTACACGCCTAAGCAAAATTTAGTATTAGATATTTTGAATAATAGTATAATTCATAGAATTGATTTAAATGTTGACATTTAAATTAAATAATTTACTTATTTATGTTATACGTGATATAATGAAATCACAAAATATGTGAAAAGGATGAATGATATGAGAAATAAAAAATACATATATTATTCACAATTATCTTTTTTAATAGTTTTAATTATCTTTTTTGGAATAAATGGTTTAAAAATTTTAATCAATTCTAATGTACACAATGAAGCAGAAAATAGAACTTCTTATAAAATAGAAAAACCATCGTTTGATAAAATAATTAGTCGAGAATATCAAGATGATCTAGAAATTGCTATTGGAGATCAAATGCTGAAATATAATTATTTTAAGAAATTTTATTCTAGACTATCTGGATTTGCCAATTTAAAAACTATATCTTTATTTAAAATGAATGCTAATAAAAAGTATATTAATTTAAAAAATATTCAATTAATTGGTAATAGTTTAGTTTATGGTTTCCAAGATTATGATGGTTTTGTGTCTACGGCAAAGAATGATGTAGAACAAATAAATAAGATAATAGAAAATACAAAAGCAAATATATATTTATATTTTGTCAAGACAGATACAAATTTTAACTTTGAAAAAAACGAACCCATAAATCCAGAAGAATATTTGAAAGAAAACTTAAAATTGAATAATGAAAGAATAAAAACATTAAACTTTAATAGTTATGAAGAGTACAAAGAATACTTTTATTCTATAGATCATCATTGGAATCATATAGGTTCTTACAAAGGATATTTAGAAATGGCTGACATGATGAATTTAGACAATAAATTAGAGCCAGAAGAGGAAGTTTGCTTTAACAATGCAAAAAGCCAAGGTTCTAAAATTAGCAAAATAGGAAATTACAATTTTTTCAAAGAAGTATTCTGTAAATATGAATTTAAACTACCAGAGTATGAAATATATATTGATAAAAAATTATATCAATATGAAACAGCAACGGAAGAATTAAAACAAATGTCAGACATTTCATATGCTAATATTTATGGCGGTGATTATGGTGAAATATTGTTTATAAATAAAAACATCAATTCTGATAGAAATTTGTTAATATATTCTAATTCTTTTTCTAACGCAGTTAATAAGTTGTTAGCTTCACATTATAAGACAACCTATGTAATTGATGGGAGACATTATAAAAAAGTTAATTTAGTTGATTATATAAAAGAAAATAATATAGATGATGTTTTAATTATTGGTAATAGTATGTTATTTTGGGATGACATTGATTGGTAGGTGAAATAACATGGTATTTAGTTCTTTAACTTTCATATATATATTTTTACCAGTTGTATTAATTTTATATTTTATGTGTAAAAATATAAAACAAAAAAATTTATTATTATTAATATCTAGTCTAATATTCTATGCTTGGGGAGAGCCCATTTACATCATTTTAATGATTGCTTCTATTTGTATAACATATTACTTTGGTTTATTAATTGATAAAAAAGAAAATAAAAAAATTTATTTAATTTTATCTATCGTTATATTAATATCACTATTACTATTCTTTAAATATGGAAATTTTTTAATAGATAATATTAATTACATTTTTAAGTTAAATATAAAAAATATAAATTTGCCTTTACCAATAGGGATATCATTTTATACTTTTCAAGCAATATCTTATTTAGCAGATTTATATTGTAACAAAATTAAAGTACAAAAGAGTTGGACTAACCTTGCATTATATATATCACTATTTCCACAGTTAATAGCGGGACCTATTGTTAGATATGAAACTATTGAAAAAGAAATAAATGTGAGAACACATTCTTTAGAAAAGTTTGATTTAGGAATAAAACGTTTCATAATAGGCCTTAGCAAAAAAGTGATTTTGGCAAATAGTATGGGAGCAATAGCAGATGTTGTTTTAAATAACCCAAGTCAATTTGGAAGTATAATAATATGGATAGGTGGAATAGCGTATTCTCTTCAAATATATTTTGACTTTAGTGGATATTCAGATATGGCTATTGGGTTAGGAAAAATATTTGGATTTACTTTTTTAGAAAATTTTAATTTTCCATATATTGCTAGTTCAATAACAGATTTTTGGCGAAGATGGCATATATCATTATCTTCATTTTTTAAAGACTATGTATATATACCTTTAGGGGGCTCTAGAGTATCAAAATTAAAAAATATACGAAATATATTAGTTGTATGGGTGCTTACTGGTATTTGGCATGGAGCAAGCTGGAATTTTATTATTTGGGGTTTATATTTTGGAATTATCTTGTTATTAGAAAAATTTGTATTAAAAGATTTTATAGAAAAACTTCCTAACATGACTAAACATATTTTTACATTAATTTTAGTAATAATAAGTTGGATTATTTTTTATAATACTAATATAAATAATTTATTAATATGTTTAAAGACTATGTTTATATTTAAGAGCAGCAATATCGTTAAATTTTTCTATGATAATGCCTATTTAATCTTTAATTTTTATATTATAATACCCGCAATTATCTTTTGTATACCATTCAATATAAAAAAGCTTCAATTTAATAATGATATTTTAAATTATATTTATAATATATTTATAGATGGAATATATATGATTTTATTATTAGTATCAATCGCATTTATATCAGGTAATAGTTTTAACCCATTTATTTACTTTAGATTTTAAAAGTTATCTAGCAATAGATAATTTTTTAATTATAGTATATAATTCTACATTTTGTAGAGAAGATAGTAAAATAAATAATGATATAATATAATTGTATGAGAGATGTATTATATGAGTTTAGGTAATAAAATAAAAGAACAGAGATTAAAGTGTGAATTAACTCAATCACAATTAGCAAGCATCTTAAATGTCTCTAATAAAACTATTTCAAGTTGGGAAAACGATAGAACAATTCCCGATATAAATTTAATATTTAAATTAGCAAACACATTAAAAACTAGTCTTTATACTTTTATAAATGAAGAATCTTATAATTTAGATAATCTTGAATTAGAAATCAAATTGAAAGTTGATTTAAAAGAGTGGAATAGAGTATTAAATATAATTGAAAAAGATTCATTTTACTTGGGAAACGAAAACCATTTAGCAACTTATTTTAAACCACAGGCAGATACCTTTAAAAACCAATGGCTTAGAATAAGAAATGAAAATGGAAAATATATGCTAAATTATAAAAAGCTTATTGACAATAAATGCTGAAACGAATATGAAACAATAATCGATAATCAAATAAATTTAGAAAAAATTTTGGAATGTTTAAGCTTACTTAAAGAAAGACTGTTTTAAGCCTTCTGCGTTATTAACTAGTAATTTTGAAAAAGAAAACATTGTATTTATTCCAGAAAACTCTTCTATTAATTGCTTTTATGAAGAAATTAGAAAATATTTTTTTGAACAATCCTTATATAAGGTCAAACTAAAGCTAAACAACTATTATTAAAAAAATATAATAGAGTATAGTAACAAAACTAAAATTATTGCATATAATTGATATAGAAAAACAGATAAATAGTGCATAATTTTAAACAAAATGTATATAATAAAACTAAATAGTATTCAAGTAAGATTAATTAGTATTTTCTTACTTGTTTTCTTAAGTACGCTATGCATTTAGCGTTTATATAGATTGGGATTTTCCCAGGAGCAATATAATTGCTCTTTTTTTGTCAATACATTTTTTTATTTGCATATAATTAAATAGGTGAGATATATGGCTAATGTAGAAGAATTTAAAGGGTTTGTTAAAAAAAATCCCAAATTAACTAAATTTATAAGAGACGGAAGTATGTCATGGCAGAAATTTTATGAATTATATGATATTTACGGAGAAGATAATAGCGTATGGAAGCCTTATCTAGAAGAAGAAGCAAAAGTAGCTGCTGCAGCTACAGGTTTAACTTTAGCAGATACTATAAATTTTATAAAAAATATTGACCTAGATAGTATTCAAGATGGTATTAGTAGTATTCAAAGAGTAGTTGGTGTAGTAAGCGATTTAACTGGAAAAAGTAAAACAACGACAAGTACCAAGTCAGAATATAAACCAAGACCTCTATATAAACATTTTGAGGATTAAATGACTTTAGATTTACAGTTTAAATTAAAGAGTAATCCTTTATATCTTACATATCTTCATGAAAACTCTAACTGGTATAAAATTCTTAATAGAAATCCTTTAAGCTTTAATGATTTTATAGAAGAAATGAAAGCTGTCTACAAATTAAGACCACAAGATAAAATAGATAAAATTCTAAATACATTAGATGTAATAAACGCTATTATGGAAATGAAATAAAATATGATATAATTAATGTGGTGATTTTATGCGCGTAATAAGTGGTAAATATAAAGGAAGAAATATTAAAGGTTTTGATATTATTGGCACAAGACCAACTATGGATAGAGTAAAAGAGTCTTTATTCGCAACTATTAATAACAAATTGAAAAATTCAGTTATTTTAGATTTATTTGCGGGTAGTGGGAATTTAGGAATAGAAGCTTTAAGTAACGGTAGTGTTGAAGCTTATTTTGTTGACAATAATAAAGTAGCTATAAAAGTAATAAAAGATAACATTAGAGATTTAAAAATAACCGAAAAAGTTAATATTTACAATATGGATTATTTAGACGCACTTAAATATTTCAAGAATAACAATATTAAATTTAACATCATATTTTTAGATCCACCTTACAAAGATAAAATACTTAGTAATATACTTGAATTAATAAATAATTATGATTTACTCTTTGATGATGGAATTATTGTTCTAGAATATGATAGTGGTAATATAGAATATGATAAATATGAGTTAATTAAAAATAAAAAGTATGGTAATAAATACATTATGATTTTAAAGAGACAATAGTAATATATTGTTTTTTCTTTAAATAAATATTAAAATATGATATTATATATAAAGGTGGTATTATGAGTAAAATACAAGTAATGGACGAAATATTAGCTAACAAAATAGCAGCCGGAGAAGTTGTTGAAAGATGTGCATCAGTTGTTAAAGAATTAGTTGAAAATTCAATAGATGCTGAAAGTACGGAAATAAAAGTTGATTTAATAGATTCTGGAGTTAGAGAAATAAAAGTAACCGATAATGGGGTAGGAATGGATAGAGAAGATGCCATATTATCTTTTAGTAGACATGCAACTAGTAAATTAAAAAATGAACATGATTTATTTAACATTAATACTTTAGGTTTTAGAGGTGAAGCCTTAGCAGCTATCTCATCAGTAAGTGAAATTAATTTAAAAACATCTACTGGTGAAATCGGTACAGTATTAAAGGTAAAAGGTGGCAAAATAGAAGAAGTTACAAGCGGAGATGCTAGACGTGGAACCATAATGGATGTAACCAATTTATTTTATAATACTCCAGCCAGATTAAAACATTTAAAGAGCTTATACACAGAACTTGCTAATGTAACAGAATATATAAACAAATTAGCACTATCACATCCCGATATTAAATTCACTTTAACAAATAATAACACAATCGTAACTTCGACAGATGGCAGCAATAATTTACTTAAAGCTATAAAAAATATATATGGCGTAGATGTTGCTAAAAAAATGCTTTATATAGAGGGGTCTAACGATGATTATGAAGTAAGCGGATATATATCGCTTCCAGAAGTTAATCGTTCTAGTCGAAATCATATGATAACCATAGTAAATGGCAGAGTAGTAAAAAATGCCGAATTAAGTAGAGCAATTAATGATAGTTATCATTCTTTTAAGCCAGATACAAGATACCCTATAACAGTTTTAAATATTAATTCTGATCCAAGCTTAGTTGATGTAAACATTCATCCTACTAAAATGGATATCAAATTTTCTAAATTAGAAGAATTGTCATTATTAATAGAAGAGTTAATAAAAAGTAAAATTAGAAAAATAACACTTATTCCAGAAGTAGAAGTAACTCCTGTTTTAGATAATGTAAAACCTGATAATTATAATGTAGAAAAAATAACGTATGAAAAACCTAAAGAGTATCATTATGAACCATTAAACTTATCTAGAGTAAATGAACAAGAAGCTTTATTTGATGAAGAAGAAACAGTTATTGTTAATGATTTTAATTATGAAGAAAAAGAGAAAAGTGAAAGACTTCCGGAACTTTATCCAGTTGGTTTAGTTCACGGTACCTATATAATTTGTCAAAACGAACAAGGTATGTACATAATAGATCAGCACGCTGCTAAAGAAAGAGTTAATTATGAATTATTCAAAGAAAAATTAGGTAATCCGCAAATGAATACAAGTATTGCCTTACTTTTTCCATTAACCATTGAACTACCTACTAATGAATTTATAATTTTAAAAGAAAATATGGATGTTTTAAGAAACATGAAATTTGAAGTAGAAGAATTTGGTGTAAATTCCATTATAGTTAAAGCACATCCTACATGGTTACCAAAAGATAATGAGGAATTGTCTATAAAAAAAATAATAGAAGTTTTAGTTAGAGAAGAAAAGAATTTTTCAATAGTTAAATTTAATGAAAAAATAGCAACCATGTTAAGTTGCAAATTAGCAATAAAAGCTAACGAAAATATAACAATAACAGAGATGGAGTATTTAATTAATGACCTAAGAAAATGTGATAATCCATTTAATTGCCCACACGGTAGGCCGACAGTTATTTTTTATTCTAACTATGACCTTGAAAAACTATTTAAAAGGAGTGGATTTTAATGAAACTTTACATTAATTATAAAAGAATAAATGGTATTTCAAAGGACGAAAAAGAAGAATCAATTAAAAAAGAATTAATTAAAAATATAAACTTGAAAACAAAAAAATATGTATTAAAACAAGGAAAACAAAATGGAAGAAATAATTGATATAATTTTAGAACCTAGTAGTGATGAAATAAATAAAAAGAATAAAATACTAGATATATTTTTAAACATCATTAATGACTTGAGTAAAGAAGAAACTATTACATTTATAAAAAAACTATTTACTTTAATTAAAGCAAATAATAGTGAGTTATTAATAAGAGTTTTACCTAAAATCCTTGAATTAACAGAATCTTATTACGAAGAAATTTCTGAAATTATTTATGAATGTAATTTTACTGATTATTTTCTTAAAAAGTATAAAAAAATAGATTTAAGCGATTTAGACTTGTTTTGTAGTTATAACTATTTATTAGAAGTTTTAAAAAAAATAAATAATAAGTATCTTATATGTGACAGTTTTAGTGAGTGTAAAAAATTAAATAATACTCAAAGCAAGTATTATATGGTATTATCAAAGACAAATAATTTAAACAATATATATGGAATAGAGTTTTACAAAACTAGATTAAAAAATAACATAAGCACATTACTTCAAAATAATGATTACAATTTTATTTTAGAATACTATAAAATATATAAAACATTAATTGATAAAAAAGAAGCTTCATTTGAACAAATGATTAGTGAAGACTTATTTATTTATATTATGAACCTTAATAGAAATATTCCATTTATAAAAGAAATGCAAGAATATTTTGAAAAAGAATTTAATGATAATTTTATAGAATTAAACAAATTATCTATAAAATATAGAAACGAATTTATAAACGGTGATTTTACTAATTTTGATAATTATTTTCGTATTCACAATATAGCTGGCAATACTATAGATGATACGCTTGCTAATTATGTTTTAAATATGGCTTTTAACAATTCAGAATATATAGGAGAAGAAAGTATAATTGCCGCTATTAAAAGTTTAGGCAATACCTATCTAGAAACTTTTGGTATTAATGGGTACTCTATTGTTATTAAAAATGCTTTTGATATGAATCTTAAAAGTGGTATTAATGAGGAATACCCTAATAAAGTAATAACTATAAATAAATCTTTAATTAAATTATTTTTAAAGACAAAGAATATAAGAGTTTTTACAACATTATTTCATGAAATAGAGCATGCTAAAATAGAACAAAAAAATAGTAATTATTTTGAATATCAAATGCAAAAAGAAAAAATTGTAGCAAGGAATATTAATGGCTATTATCTTGAAAATTATGAGTTTATTTTAGAAGAAATAGACGCTAGATTAAATGGATGTATAAATACATTTAGATATTTAGAACAATTAATACCTGATAAAGTAGATTATTACAAAGAAGTATTATTAAATGATATAAAAAAAGAAAACGAATTATTAGAAAAATTTAATAATTCATCTGATACTATTTATAGTTTTGGTGATGAAATAGACATTCTATTTGAAAAAATAGTCAAAGAAAAACCGAGTATCATTAAAAGAAATCCACTTTTTTGCTTGGAATATAATCTAGACGGTAGCACAAAAAGTGATCTTGAATTATTAAATGAATATAATTCTTTAAATAAAAATGAAAAAAATATAGTAAAAAAAATACTTGAATTAAGATTAAACACCGATATATTTAGTTTAATCAATAAATTAAGATATTTAGAAAATAATACAAATGATATTGTTTTATACTACGTAGATATTATATTTTATAATATCTTAAATGAAATAAAAAATTATAATAAAAAAGAAATTATATCTTATTTATATAGTTTAAATGATAATGTTTTTATTTCTGAACTTATCAATAAAATAGAAAATATAAAACAAAAATAGTTGTTTTATATAAAATAGTGTTATAATATAGCAGTTAGGAAGGGATTTTTATGAAATTAAAAGATAGCTTTTTCTATACAATTAGAGAAGAAGTTAAAGATGAAGAATCTATAAGTGGAAAATTATTAGTTAAAAGTGGCATGATAAAAAAAATAAGCAATGGTATTTATATAAAAATGCCTTTAGGGGATATTGTTTTAAAAAATGTTAGTGAAATAGTAAGACGCAATATGAATGAAGCTTCAGCGATTGAACTTTCAATGCCATTATTGTTACCACTTGAAGTATTTGAAAAATCAAAACGTAAAGATATATTTGGAAAATCTATGTTTAATTTAAAAGATAGATATGATAGAGCTTATGCTTTGGGACCTACTCATGAAGAATTCTTTGTTTTAGCAAGTATGATGGGTATAAAGTCATATAAAGATATGCCTTTCACATTATATCAAATAGGTAATAAATATAGAGATGAAATAAGACCAAGATTAGGCCTTATTAGAACTCGTGAATTTACTATGAAAGATGCTTATAGTTTTGATTCTTCTAATGAAGGATTAGATGTTTCTTATCAAAAAATGTTTGATGCTTATCATAAAATATTCAAAGAAGTCGGTTTAAAATATACAGTTGTTAGAGCAGACACAGGTGCTATGGGAGGATTACTTTCTGAAGAATTTCAAGCCTTAACTGATGTAGGTGAAGATGTTCTTGTAATATGTGAAAATTGTGGTTATTCATCTAATATTGAAGTAAGTGAGTGTGTAGAAAATAAAATAGAAACAAAAGAAAGAAAATTACCAAAAGAAAAAGTATATACACCAAATGCTGGTACTATAAAAGAAGTGAGTGATTTTCTAGGAGAAGATCCTTCTAAATTTGTTAAAACTTTAATTTATAAAGTAGATAATGATTTTTATGCGTTTTTAGTAAAAGGTGATTCTGAATTAAATGAAACTAAAATATCTAAATTATTGAACGCTAAAGAAGTAGTTTTGGCTGATATAGAAGATGTTATTAGAATTACTAAAGCTAATGTAGGTTTTGCAGGTCCAATCGATTTAGATGTCAAAGTTATTGCTGATAATGATATAAAATATTTAAAAAACTTTATTGTTGGCGCTAATGAAACAAATTATCATTTTAAAAATGTCAATATTGAAGATTTTGATGTTAACATGTATGCTGATATAAAAAATGTTAAAGAAAATGATTTATGTCCAAACTGCCATCATAATTTAATATTTAAAAAAGGTATCGAAGTAGGTAATACTTTTAAATTAGGAACTAAATATTCTGAAAGTCTAGGATTACAATATTTAGATAAGGATAATACTTTAAAACCAGTTGTTATGGGTTGTTATGGAATAGGTATAGAAAGAATAATTGCTAGTATTGTAGAACAAAATCATGACGACAAAGGAATTATTTGGCCAATTAATGTTGCACCATTTAAAGTAGGAATTGTGGTTATTAATGTAAAAGATGAATTATCTTTATCTAAAGCAAATGAACTATATGATGAATTAAATAAAAATGGAATAAGCACTTTACTAGATGATAGAGATGAAAGATGTGGAGTTAAATTTAATGATTTAGATTTAATTGGTTTACCTTTTAGAATTACAATAGGTAAAAAAATAGGTGAAAACATTGTTGAATTTAAATTAAGAAAAGAAGATAATTTTACTGAAATTTCTTTTGGTTCAGTAATAAGTACAATAAAAAAATATTTGTAAATAGGAAAAAGCTTATAAAATAACAATAAAAATGCAATTTTACCAATTTGCATTTTTTTTTAAAATATATTATAATTAGTTAGTATTTTATACAACTATAATTATTAAATGCTTGTTAATTGTATATAATATAGTGTATTTGAGGTGAAATATTTAATGAATAAAATAGAACAAGATAATGATTATATTAATCTAGTAGGTTCTGTCTTATATAATGATTCATTTAACGAATTAAAAAACATAGAACATCATGGAATAACAAGATATGAGCATTCAGTTAAAGTATCTTATTATTCTTATAAATTAGCTAAAACATTAAGACTTAATTATAAAAGTGTAGCAAAAGGTGGTTTACTTCATGACTTTTTTATAAGTGACCCTAATGCTAGTTTTAAAGATAAAGTTAAATCAACTTTTTCCCATTCTAAATTAGCACTCAAAACAGCTACTAATAGTTTTGGTGTTAGTGAAATGGAAGCAGATATAATTAGAAGCCATATGTTTCCGTTTGGCTCAACTGTTCCTAAATATGCGGAAAGTTGGTTAGTTAATTTAGTTGATAAAGTTATTGGTTTTAAAGAATTTATGACAAAGTTTAGTTATAAGTTTAGTTATACAACTAATTTACTATTATTATTTATTATAGGTGTTAGAAAATAAAACGTATTATATGCGTTTTTATTTTGGTGAGGTGAAGTTATGAATAGTTATGTTGTTCCTATACTATATGGTATTATATTTTTCCCAATAGTTGCGCTTTTTTTTACATTTCCTTATATGATTTATCAATATAGGAAATATGGTTCAATACCACCAGTTAGAGTACTTATTGTATATTCTTTTATTTTATACTTAATTTGTGCATATTTTTTGGTAATTTTGCCTTTACCAAGCATAGAATATGTAGCAAGTTTAAAAACTCCTACATATCAATTAATGCCATTTAATTTTATAAATGATTTTATCAAAAATACTAGTTTCAATATTAGTGATGCATACACTTATTTATTAATATTGAAAGAACCCATTTTTTACCAAGCAATCTATAATACACTTCTATTTTTACCATTTGGCGTTTATTTAAGATATTATTTTAAATGCAGTTTTAAAAAAACGATTTTTTATTCCTTTTTACTTTCTTTATTCTTTGAATTAACACAATTAACGGGATTATATTTTATCTATCCAAGATCATACAGATTATTTGATGTTGATGATTTAATTATTAATACGTTTGGAGGATTTGTTGGTTTTTATTTTAGTTCTTTAATTTCAAAAATATTTCCTAGTCGTGATGAAATTGACAATAAAGCTTATTTAGAAGGAAATACTATTCCTTTATTTAGAAGACTTTTTGCTTTTTTATTAGATTATTTTGTATTTTTTATTTTTACTTTTCTCTGTACTGGATTTATCAGAAGTTTTATAAATATTAAATATAGTATTATTTATTATATTTGTATGATACTTTATTATATTGTTTATCCTTATATGTCTAATGGTTATACGATTGGTAAAAAGTTTTTTAAGATTAAAATTGTTTCACTTGACGAAAAGCTTTCAATAGACCAAATTATAGTTAGATATGGTTTAATGTACTTTTTAGTGTTTAAAATACCAAGTATGTTATTAAAATATTTAAATTCTAATTTTCTGATTAAAATATTAAAAAGTAAGAGTGAATTTATCTATTTATTTACTAGTATATTTTTGTTTTTGTTTGTGTGCTATTTAATTAAGAGAATACATGATATAGGTGAAGGGAAATTACTTATTTATGAAAAGTTAAGTAGAACTAAAAACGTCAATATGATTGAAAACATCCAGGAGAATAATGAAAAATAAAATAATTTTGAAAATTTAGATATGTGTAAAATCACATTCTTTTTTTCTTGACATATGACAACTTGTCATAGTATAATTTACTAGTGCATAAAAGAGGTGTTAATAATGCCAAGTGATACATTTTTAAAACTGTCCAAAGAAAAACAAAACAGTTTAATAGAATCAGCTATATTAGAATTTAGCGAAAATACATATAATGAAGCTTCAATAAACAAAATAATAAATAGAATTAAATTACCAAGAGGTAGTTTTTATATGTATTTTAATGATAAATATGACTTATATACATACATATTAAAAACATATCTAAATAGATTTGAAGAAATGCAGATAGAATTACTAAAAAAAACAAATGGTGATTTTATTAAAATGAATGAATTATTATATAACAAAATAATATTATTCATAAAAAAAGATAAAAATCAGAAATTATTAAATAATCTTTTTAAAGAAATAAGATTTTCAACAGAAAAAAATTTATTTAAACCGCAAAATATAGAAAATCAAAAAGAACAAATAATTAATTTGATTAATAAAGATTTATATGAATTTAATAACAAAGAAGACTTATTTGATGCTTACATGTTTACTATTTCTACAACGATAGGAGCAATTACTCATTACTTTTTAGAAATAAACAACAAACATGAAAAAGAAATCTATTTAAAAAGATTACATATAATAAAATATGGTATAAAAAAGAAAGAAGGAAAATAATGAAATTAATGCTAAAATATTTAAAAAAGGCATGGAAAAGTGTATTACTTATAATAACTTTATTAATAGTTCAAGCAATATGTGATTTATCTCTTCCTAGTTATACATCAGATATAATAAATGTAGGTGTTCAACAAGGGGGTATAAATTCTACAACATTTAAAGTAATGAAAGAAAGTACTTTTGATCAATTATCATTATTTATAAATGAAGAAGACTTAAAAAAACTAAATGATTCTTATAAATTAATAACTAAAGATAATGAAGAATATGTAAAAAAATATCCCTTATTAAAAACTGAAAATCTTTATATATTAAAAAATAATGATAAGCTAGATGACATATTAACAAAGCCTATTTTAGTTAGTTATATGCTTACTAGTGATACAGAAGAAGCTTTATTAATTCAAAATAAAATTAAAGAAAATTTACCAGATTTTCTAAAAGAATATAGTGTAATAGATATAATAAAAAATACTGATAATAAGGAAATGTTAAACAAAATAAATGAAGCATTTGATAGTTATCCAGAATCTATAATAGAACAAGCTGCCATTAGTAGAGTAAAAACAGAGTATAAAGAAATTGGCTTAAATACAGATAAAATACAGACTAATTATGTATTAATTTCAGGTATTAAAATGTTATCAGTAGCAATAATTGCTATGATAGCAAGTATAGGTGTAGGATATTTAGGTGCTAAATGTGCTGCTTTTTTAGCTAAAAATTTAAGATTAGATGTCTTTAAAAAAGCAGTTTCTTTTTCGACAACCGAATATAAAGCTTTTACAACATCATCATTAATAACTAGAACTACTAATGACATACAACAAGTTCAAATGTTCTTAGTATTTATGCTTAGAGTAATATTTTATGCCCCAATCGTAGGTATAGGAGGAGTAATCAAGGTATTAAATACTAACACTACCATGGCTTGGATTCTAGCTTTAGCTGTTATGGTAATTTTAGGAATAATTATTCTATTATTCGCACTTGTTATGCCTAAATTTAAAATAGTTCAAAAATTAATCGATAAATTAAATTTAGTAACTAGAGAAATAATAACTGGTATCCCTGTTATCAGAGCTTTCAGTAATCAAAAGAAAGAGGAAGAAAGATTTAGAAAAGCTAATAACAATTTAAAGAAAACTACTTTATTTGTAGATAGAGCAATGTCTATTATGATGCCTTCTATGATGTTTGTAATGAATTCTATTTGTATTTTGATTGTATGGAAAGGTTCACATTCTATAAATGACGGAGTTATGCAAGTAGGAGATATGCTTGCCTTTATTCAATACACTATGCAAATTATTGGCGCATTTTTAATGGTTTCAATGTTTTCTATTATGATGCCAAGAGCTGGTGTATCAATTGGTAGAATAAATGAAGTATTAAAGTGTGACCCTGTAATTAAAGATCCAGTAAATCCTAAAACTTTTAGTAAAAGAATAAAGGGATTAATAGAATTTAAAAATGTTTCATTTAGATATCCAGACTCTGATGAAGATGTTCTTACTGACATAACTTTTAAAGCAGAACCTGGTAAAATCACTGCTTTTATAGGCTCTACTGGTTCTGGTAAGTCGACACTAATAAATTTAATACCTAGATTATTTGACGCAACTAAAGGAGAAATTTTAGTAGATGGTATTAATGTAAAAGATGTAACACAAAAAGATTTACATTCAAAAATTGGCTTTGTTCCTCAAAAAGGTGTACTATTCTCTGGAACAATAAAATCTAATATATGCTATGGTAAAAAAGATGCTACTTTAGAAGAAATAGAACGTAGTGCAAGAATAGCTCAAGCAACTAGTTTCATATTAGAGAAGAAAGACGGCTATAATTATAAGATAGCTCAAGGTGGTACTAATGTAAGTGGTGGTCAAAAGCAAAGACTTTCAATAGCACGAGCAATTACTACTAATCCAGAAATATATATATTTGATGACTCATTTTCAGCACTTGACTTTAAAACAGATGCTAATTTAAGAAAAGCACTTTTTAAAGAAACAAAAGATTCTACTATATTAATAGTAGCGCAAAGAATAAGTACCATTTTAAATGCTGATCAAATCATTGTTTTAGATGAAGGTAAAATAGTAGGTATTGGCTCACATAAAGAATTAATGAAAAAATGTAGTATATACAAGGAAATCGCAACAAGTCAATTATCAAAGGAGGAGTTAGAAAATGCCTAGGCCAAGAGAAAATAGTTTAGAAAAAGCTAAAGACTTTAAAGGTTCAATTAAAAGAATTTTTGGATATTTAACTAAGCATAAAATAAGTTTAATAATAGTAACTATATTTTCTATAGGAAGTGCCATATTTTCAATAATTGGTCCTAAAATTTTAGGTAAAGCTACTACAGAAATATATAAAGGCTTAGTTGGAAAAGTAATGGGCACATCATCTGGTATAGACTTTTCTAAAATTGCAGGTATTTTATTAACACTTCTTATTCTTTATTTAATTAGTATGTTATTTTCTTATATTCAGGGCTTTATAATGTCTGGTGTAAGTCAAAAAATTACTTATGACTTAAGAGAAGAAATATCAAGAAAATTTCATAAGATTCCTCTTAAATATTATGAATCAAAAACAACTGGTGAGATTTTATCAAGAGTAACAAACGATGTAGACACAATTAGTGAAAGTTTAGATCAATCAGCATCGCAAATATTATCTTCAATTGTAATGATTATTGGTGTATTAATAATGATGTTATCAATTAGTCCACTTATGACTTTAGTAACTATTTTAGTAATACCTACATCAATTGTATTTATGTCATTTATAATCAAAAAAAGTCAGAAATACTTTGCTAAACAACAAGAATACTTAGGAAATATAAATGGTGAAGTAGAAGAAATATATAGTGGTATTAATATAGTAAAATTATTTAACAACGAAGAAAATGTTATAGAATCATTCAGTAAAAAGAATGATAAACTATATGAAACAGCTTGGAAAAGTCAATTTTTATCAAGATTAATGCATCCATTAATGGACTTTATTGGTAATTTATCATATGTTATTATCTCAATTTTAGGTGGTTATTTAGTTATTAAAAGTAAAATAGAAGTAGGTGATATTTTATCATTTACGCAATATGCTAGAAACTTTATGAATCCTTTATCTCAATTAGCACAAATTATGAGTTTACTTCAGTCATTAGCGGCAGCTAGCGAAAGAGTTTTTGAATTCTTAGACATTGAAGAAGAAAAAGAAACTGGTAAAAAAATGGATGTAAGTAAATTAAAATGTGATATTACATTTGATCATGTTAAGTTTGGTTATAATCCTAATCAAATAGTTATTCATGACTTTAATGCTAAAGTAAAAGAAGGTCAAAAAATAGCTATTGTCGGACCTACTGGTGCAGGTAAAACTACAATGGTTAAACTTTTAATGCGTTTTTATGATGTATTAGATGGCTCAATTAAAATAGACAACCACGATATAAGAGATTTTAGAAGAGATGATTTAAGAAGTTTATTTGGGATGGTTTTACAAGACACTTGGTTATACAGTGATACTATAAAAGAAAATATAAAGTATGGAAAAATAGATGCGACTGATGAAGAAGTAACGGACGCTGCAATTGAAGCTCATGTCGACCATTTTATAAGAACGTTACCTGATGGTTATGATATGGTTTTAAATGAAGAAGATAGTAGTATTTCAGCAGGGCAAAAGCAATTATTAACAATAGCTCGTGTAATAATTAATGATCCTAAAATATTAATTTTAGATGAAGCAACTAGTAGTGTAGATACAAGAACAGAAGTGCTTATTCAAAAAGCAATGGATGAACTTATGAAAAATCGTACTAGTTTTATAATTGCACATAGACTTTCTACTATTAAAAATGCTGATTTGATATTAGTTATGAAAGATGGAGATATAGTAGAAGTTGGTAACCATGCAGAACTATTAAGTAAAAATGGTTTTTATGCTAATCTTTATAATTCACAATTTGAAGAAGTTTAAAAGAGTTAAGATTTATCTTAGCTCCTTTTTTATGTGTTTTAAATCATATAGAGTTGTAAATACCATATTACAACCGGTCGCAATAATTAAAGACCATAAACCAATTTTTAAATGTGAAAAAATAAACAAAATACTAACTCTGATTATCATAGATAAAAATGTTCCATGCATTGCTTCTTTAGCTTTCCCCATTGCTTGTAAAGAACTAGATAGAGGTGATTGAATATAAAATAATAATGAAATAGGAGCAATTACTTTTAAATAATTTATTCCAAGATTTGTATTATATATTATTTTTAAAGGAATTTCTGGAAAAAATGTAAATACAATTGTTACAGGAATACCTATAAGTAAAGAGATAAAAATAGCTTGTTTTATTTTATTTTTAACATACGTTTTGTGATTATTGCTGTATGAATAACTTATAGTAGGAATTAGAGCTTGACTAATAGCGTTAGTAAAAAATGATGGAAGTAATATTAAAGGCATAATATAACCAGTGATAATTCCATATTCGCTTACAATAAAATCACTAGAATAACCAATTTTTAATAAAGTAGATGTGATAATAATGGGCTCTAAGAAATAACCAAACGAACCAATTAAACGACTCATTGTAGTAGGAATACTAATTTTTAAAACCTTTTTTATGTTTTTATTAATAATAAAATCGTTTTTATTGATTTTAAAGTTTTTGGGCAAGAAGAAGAAAAACACTAAAATTGATACTAATTCACTAGCAATATTAGATAGTACAGTAAACATAACCGCAAATTCTATTCCTTTTAATAAAAACAAAGGGATAAATAAAGAAAGCAATATTAATCTAGTTATATCTTCAATAGCATTTGATAATACATGCGGTAACATTTTTTCTTTGCCAAAAAAGTAACCTCTTAAAATAGAGGAAACACTTATAAATGGTAAAACAAAACTAATAGCTATTAAACCATAATAAGTTCTACTTTCGTGAAGTAAATTATTTGCAACAAAATGACTAGAAAAAGTTAATAAAAATATAATTAAAATATTTATAAATAAAGCTATTATTAATGAAGAAAAGACCATATTTTTATTATTATATTTGTTTTCAGCTACTAATTTAGATATTGCAACTGGAAATCCAAATTGTGATAATGCAATAAACGTAGAAAAAGTTGGCATAATCATCATATAAATTCCCATACCAACACTACCTAAATTACGGCTCATAACAATTCTAATAACCATTCCAAGAAGTTTAGTGATTAAACCACCTAGTAGAAGAATAACAGTTGATTTGATAAATTTACTTTTTTTCATAAATTCTCCTTTAAAAATATTTTGTAATCATATATAATATATATGTAGCAAATCATAAATTTATTTGTACAAGTTATGTGGAGGATATAATAATGGACATTAATTTTAACTCTTTAGAAGAATTATATAGAAGAATAAAACCAGCACTTATTACAAAAAAAGAAGAAATGAATAGGGGTTTATATCCATATATTGAAGAAGAAGATATTTGGAATTATCTAAAGGAAGTAAAATGGAAAAAAACTTTGGATTTATCTTTATCAGAAATGGTAAATGATATATTAAATTGTGATGATATTTTAATAGATAATTATTTAAAAACAAAACTTAATATGAAAGAAAGAACTGTGTATTTTGATGGAGGAGAAAATGAAAAAGAAGAAATTAATAATTAATGTTTTTTTATGTGTCGCTTTATTCTTAATCATGATTTTTACTATAGCGCCAATCTTAAATAACATTAAATTTGGTCTTGATTTACAAGGTGGATTTGAAGTTCTATATAAGGTAAGTCCATTAGATGGTGAATTAACAGAAGACATGCTGACCGCAACTTATAAGACAATTAGTAGAAGAATAGATGTTTTAGGCGTATCTGAACCTAATATATCAGTTGAAGGTAATGATAGAATTAGAGTTGGTCTTGCTGGAGTTACTGATAAAGAAACTGCTCGTTCTATTTTAGGAAAACAAGCTAATTTAACTTTTAGAGATGTAAATGATAATTTATTAATGAATAGTGATGTTTTAAAAAGCGGTGGTGCAAGAGTTACTACTGATCAAAATGGTAGACCAGCCGTATCTTTAGGAGTAAAAAATCATGATAAGTTTTATGATGTAACAAGTGAGATAAGCAAAGAAAAAGATAATGTAATTGTTATATGGCTAGATTATGAAGAAGGTAATTCATATTCTAACGAAATGTATAAATGTGGTAGTGACGAATCTAACTGTTTAAGTGCCGCTACTGTTTCACAAGGCTTTTCAAGTGATGTAATAATTCAAGGTAATTTTACAGAAAAAGAAGTAAAAAATTTGGTTGATTTGATAAATTCAGGTAGTTTACCTACTAAACTAGAAGAGATTTCATCTAAAACAGTTGGCGCCGAATTTGGCGAAGATTCTTTAAATAAAACTTTAATAGCAGGTGTTATTGGAATTAGTTTAATTATTGCTCTATTAATTATTTTATACCGTTTTGCTGGTATGATTTGTAGTTTAGGAATTATGATATATACTTATTTAACATTCTTACTTTTTTACTTAATAGGTGGCGTTCTAACACTTCCTGGTATTGCAGCTTTAGTAATAGGTATTGGTATGGCCGTTGACACATGTGTTATTAATTTTGCACGTATCAAAGATGAATTAAGTAAGGGTAGTTCATTAAAAAACGCTGTTAAAAAAGGTAATAAAAGTTCATTATTAACAATAATTGACGCTAACATTACAACATTATTGGTTGCTGTTATTTTATTTATTTTAGGCGAGAGCAGTATTAAAGGTTTTGCTACTATGTTAATTATCAGTATTTTTGTAACATTAATTGTTATGCTTGGTATTACAAGATGGATAATGAATATGTTTGTAGAAACTCATGTTTTTGATAATAAATTAAATTTATTTGTTGGCTATAAAAATGATAAAAAAACTAAAGAATTTGATTATATTAAGTTTGGCAAGAAATATATGTATTGTGTTTATGCATTTATCGTTATAGGAATAATTTCACTTTGTGTATTTAAGTTTAATTTAGGTTTAGACTTTAAGGGTGGAACTAGTATTTCTATCAAAGCAAATAATGAAATAACTTTAGAAAATATAGAAAATGATTTAAATGAATTGAATTATGAATTAATTGATAATGAAAAACTAGCAGATAAAAACTATATTGTTAAAATCAGCAATATATTAGATCATGAAGAAGTAGCTAAAGTTGAAAAGTATTTTACTGAAAAATATGATGCTAATACTGAAATAGGTGTTATTTCTAATTTAGTAAAAAGAGATTTAATTATGAATGCTTTTAAATCATTACTATTTGCTATTATAGGTATTGTTATATATGTGTCAATTAGATTTAAATTTAGTTATGCTATTAGTGGTATTGCGGCTTTATTCTTGGATGTATTTAGTATGATTGCTATATTTAGTTTGTTTAAAATAGAAGTTACAACTATATTTGTAGTGGCAGTATTATCAATTATTGGTTATTCTATTAACGATACAATTGTTATTTTTGATAGAGTTAGAGAACACTTAAAAGAAAAAGAAGATAAAAAATTAACTGATAGAATTGTCGAAAATGCAGTAAATACTTCGCTAAAAGAAACAGTTTCTAGAAGTGTTATAACGACAATAACTACAATGATACCAGTAATTACTTTAATTTTATTTGGCTCAAAAGAAATTATTAATTTTAATATAGCTATGTTAATAGGTCTTATTTCAGGAACTTTATCATCTTTATTTTTAGCTCCGCTTGTATGGCTAAAAATCACAAAAAAAGAAATAAGAAATCCTAATAAAAAGAAATGGTATGAAGATGATGGTCCTGAAGAAAAAGCTGTTAAAGGTATAAACGCTTAAAATAGTACTTGAAAAAGTACTATTTTTTTTGTATAATGAATGAAGAATAGGAGTGAATTTATGTTAACAAATAGTAATATGGAGGGAGGCAAAACAAG
>OBKS01000044.1_pt1 | contig 126777 bp, 122 predicted proteins | sample 1517381 | NCBI WGS metagenome assembly OBKS01 (sample SAMN04571686, study PRJEB22368) | human gut metagenome | biome: human gut; material: stool | host: Homo sapiens | place: Luxembourg | collected 2012-08-03 | reverse complement strand
AGCTTCTACTGGATCTTTTTTAGATGCTGATTTTGCTGGTATAAGTCCTCCGATTAAAGCTAATATAATCGATAAAGCATTTAATATACCAATTTCCTTTGTTCTTTCATAAACAAAAATGTAAGTTATTACTCCTATCATAATACTTGATACAACAAGAGAAATAGAAACAAACGCTATCAATTTACCATTAATAATAACATGAGTGTTCCTTTTTTAGTATATATTCCTTCTATCTTATTCTTATTTCATAATACCACATTTGCAATAAAAAAACACCAATTTTGGTGTTTTTAATGTAAGAAATATATAGAACAATAATCATTATTTATAATTCCATATCCATTTTGAAAGTATAGGCAATATGTATATGTAATTTTATTTGTTCGGTAATTATAGTCATATGTTGTTTTTTCTTCTATTAAAGTTTCATCTTTATTTAATTTCTTTTTTTCTTGAATTATATTATTTTTAAATTTTTTAACTTTATTTATTATTACTGATTCATCTAGGTTTTCATTAATAAAAGAATAATATACTTTTTCAACTTTTTTATCATTTACTGAAAATGTGATTGCTTTATTAGTGCTAATATATCCATTTATATAATATACAAATCTTACTAATCCATAATCATTAGATATTTTATTAATTTGAACCTTCCATTTATTGTTGATTTCAATATTAAAGTTATTTTGTATGTAATCCAGAAATATTTTTAAATTATCATAATATTTTTCTTTGTCATAAAAGTGATAATCTATTTCTTCTTTTAAATCAAACTTCATATCAGTGATTTTATTTTCTAAAACAATTGCTTCAGTGTCTTTATAATCTAACGCTTTTGTATCATCATGGTTAAGTTTAAGTACTATTTTTTTACTATTAGTATTTTCTTGATTTCCTTTTAAAACTTTATAATTTGTAAATAAAATAAGTGTTGTTAAAAGTAATATAATAATTATGTAATATATTTTTTTCATAACTTTCTCCTTATAAATAATGTTTTTTATTCGCTTCTTAGAGCTTCTACTGGATCTTTTTTAGATGCTGATTTTGCTGGTATAAGTCCTCCGATTAAAGTTAATATAATCGATAAAGCAACTAATATAAGAGCATGATTTATATTTAACGCTGCTGAAAGTGGAATATTACCTGTGAAATGATGAATGACAGAGTTTATTATTGGAATAAATGCATAAGATATACCTATTCCAAAAAGACCTGATAAAAGCCCAATAATAAATGTTTCAGCATTGAATATTGAAGATATATTTCCTTTAGATGCTCCAATTGCTCTTAATATACCAATTTCCTTTGTTCTTTCATAAACAGAAATATAAGTTATTACTCCTATCATGATGCTTGATACAACAAGAGAAATAGAAACAAACGCTATCAATACATAACTTACTGCATTAACAATAGTTTTTACTGAAGACATAAGAATACCTGTTGTATCTGAATAATTTATTTTCTTATCTTCATCACTTTTTTTGTTATATTCATCTATAAATGATAAGAAATGTTCTTTGCCATCAAAACTATTGAAGTAAAAAGATATGTATGTTGGTTCTTCTTTGTCTTGATAGCCTAGCTTTATTAAATTTGTTTTTTGAGTTGTTTCGGTTTTACTCATCATGGCACTTACAACACGAGTAAGTTCGTCTTCACTGAAATTAAGTGTAAAAGCAGATGCGATTTTGCTTGCATCAATATTAAATGAGGATGCAAAGCTGTTAGCTAAATCACTTGTTAGATTTCCAACTTTAGTTAGTACTTCACTTTTAACTTTAGCTTCGGTCATGAGATTTGCAAATTTTTCTTCAGTTTCATTGATTAATGCACTTTCAAGATAAGAAGATATAACCGTATTTTTTAAATCATCTATTATTAATACTTCTCCATTAAATGTTTGTCCTACTCTGTTTAAATATACTTTATATGCATTTAAGTACGCATTCAATAAACCTTTTATTAAAACACTATAAGAGTTTTTTAAAGTATCTACTGGTATTAAATATGTTTTTTCCATATTCTTCAGCTTTGATGTAACATCATCTTTATTAAAGTAATTATTTACTAGTTCATCTATCTTATCTTCTTGAAAATCTACGCTTAAAACGTCATTCATAAATGTTTTTAAATTACTTTCAAATAAAGTTTTTGCTGGAGTTGTATCAATACTTATAGAACTTTCTATTTCACTTATTGCCAATTTTGTTTTATTTTCAATTGCTGAAGAATCAATTTTGCCGCCAAAAGCATTTTTTAGTTTTTCTTCATCCACTTTAACCAAATCTTCAAATGAGAAAGCATACTTGTTGTTTTCTTTATCAAAACGATTTCCGGAAAAAACATCAATTTCGGAATTTTTTAATTGTTTTTTTACAATATCGGTGTCTTTTGTTTGATTGATAATGTAATCTATTAAAGCATTAGTATAAACAACTCCTGGGTTAAGAGAAGAAGATGTCACGCCATCTTTTGCACTTACAACACCAACTATTTTTAATTTTGTTGCTTTTTCATATACTTTTTTCATGAATGATTCATCTTTAGACATATCTTCATACACATCATACTTTTTATTGTATTTATATGTATCAGTTGGAAGAACTAATCTTAAATCAACTCCCATTAGATCTTCATAAGAAAACTTTAATGGGTCATGTTTAATGTCAACTTCTTCGCCACTCATGATAGAATTAACCATCTTAGATAATTCACTTGTATCTCTTAAACCTAAAGAATACACTAACAAATCAGATATAGTATTTTTCTCTGATAAGACAATTACCATCTCGTTATATGCTGTTGGCCAATGTCCAGAGAGAACATCATAATCTTTGACAACCTCACTTATATCATCTACCATACTAGAATAAACACTTGCCATGGATGAATATGATGACATTAATGAGTTTCCTCCCATCATCGATGTAAATAAATTACTAGGATTCACTTTAGAAAGTTTTTTAGTTGCATCAATTGTATAAATATTAGGATCAACACTATAGGAATATTGAATGTTAGCAACGTCATCTTTTATTTCATTCATATTTTTTTCTAAATAGGATTTAAAGCTTTTTAAATCATTTGTGCTTACGCTTGATAACATATTTGTAATATATTGTTCTTCGATTACATCATCAGAACCATTGCTCTTTTTATCACCACTTCTCATCGATAAAAGAATGCTTGTAATATCAGATGATTCTTGCATAATAGTAAGTGGATATGAAGTTAAAGTATCTTCTTGTATAGAATCAACATAATTTTGAAATCCAGTAGACACAGCTAGAATTAGAGCAATACCGATTATACCGATTGAACCAGCAATGGATACAAGTATAGTTCTTCCTTTTTTAGTCATTAAGTTATTAAAAGAAAGTGTTAAAGCTGTAAGAAAAGACATTTTAGTTTTCTTTAATATTCGGTTATCCTTTTCCTCTTTTTTATAATCATAGGGATTTGTATCACTTAAAAGTTTACCATCTTTAATATTAATAATTCTACTTGAATAGTTCTGGGCTAAATCTGGATTATGAGTAACCATAATAACAAGTTTATCCTTAGAAATACTTTTTAGTAATTCCATTATTTGAACAGAAGTATCAGAATCAAGTGCTCCAGTTGGTTCATCAGCTAGAATAATATCTGGATTATTAACAAGTGCACGTGCTATAGCAACTCTTTGCATTTGACCACCGGATAATTGATTAGGTTTTTTATTAATATGTTTAGATAGCCCAACATCATCAAGCGCTTTAATAGCCTTTTCTCTTATAACTTTTTTTGATACACCAGATAAAGTTAAAGCAAGCTCAACATTTTTTAGAACTGTTTGATGAGTAATTAAATTATAGCTTTGAAAAACAAAACCAACTTTATGATTTCGATATGTATCCCAGTCACGATCATTATATTTTTTAGTACTAACACCATTTATAATTAAATCTCCTGATGTATACTTATCAAGACCTCCTATTATATTAAGAAGAGTTGTTTTACCGCTTCCACTTGGTCCTAAAATAGATACAAATTCAGATTTTCTAAAATTTATACTTACTTTATCTAAAGCTTTTTGTTCAAGACCATATGTCTTATAAATTTTTGTAATATTTTTTATTTCTAACATGAATCCACCAAATTTCTAAAATCAATATTATTATACACTTTTTTTGCATAATAAAGAATATGTTTTTTAAAATAAAAAAGACTTATGAAAGCCTTTCTTTAACAAGTGCTGATACTTTACTCATATCGGCATTACCATTTGTTTTTTCTTTTACTAAAGAAATTATTTTACCCATTGATTTGATATCTGGATTTTCAAAAGTTTCTATAACTTCGTCTATTATCTTTTCGACCTCTTCATCATTTAACATAGCTGGTAAATAAGATTCTAGTATTTCAACTTCATGCTTTAAATCTTGAACGGTATCTGTTTTACCAAATTTCTCATATTCTTGAATTGATGAATTTCTTTTCTTTACTTCTCTTCTAATGACTGTTAAAGTTTCTTCGTCAGTTAAATCATGGCCAATATTTATTTGTTCCATTTGAAGAGCACTTTTAAGCATTCTAAGAACTCCTAATTTAAATTTATCTTGTTCTTTCATACTTGCTAGCAAGTCACTTTTAACTTTATCAAACATGTTTTATTCTCCTTTAAATTAAAAAGAGGATTTATCCTCTTCTGTTTCTTTTACGTGAATTTTTAATCATTTCTTTTTTTGCTTCACGTTTTCTAACTCCTGGTTTGTCATAATGTTTATGTTTTTTAAGTTCAGAAGGGACACCACTCTTTGCCACTTTAAGTTTGAATCTTTTTAATGCTGAATTAATATCACCATTTTTAACATCAACCTTTGTCATTTGCTTCCCTCCTCTCAATTTCACTAGTATTATAATACACTTTTTAAATTAGTGCAATAAATTTTCTAAAAAATATCACGAATTTAGGTAAAAAAAAGATGAGTTAATTATTTATCGTCCTCATCTTTGTTTAATTCATATTGTTTTGTATTCATAAGATCATTTAATGCTTCATCGATGTCGATGGTTGCATCTTTATCTTTGGAAAAATTTTCACCGATTATTTCTTCTTCGATATTAGTTTCATCAACTATTTCGTCATTGTTTTCTTCCATTTCTTTACTTTCTTCTAATTCAGAGTTTTTATCATTTACTTCTTCTATATTTTTTGGTAATTTCGTTTTTTTCTTTCTAAATAATAAAATTCCAGAGATAGCAATAATTGCAAGACCAATTACTACAAGAACTATTATTAAAACTATTTTATTCTTTTTGGATTTGTCGTTCTTTTTATCTTCTACTATTTCATCATGTACTCTTTTACCATTATCATCAAATTTATATGTTCCATCTTCAATTTTTTTAGCTTCATCTGGATATTGTAATTCAAAATCAGTAAACGATAATGTAGTTTCAATACCATCTCCATTTGTAAATGTTACCTTATTATTTAAATATGCGGTTACATCAATATCATCATCACTTAATCTAGTAATAATTAATTTATATGTTTTAGCATCATCGCCTAAAACGTTTGTAACGACTAGATTTATAATATTTTCTCCAACTTTTAGTTCAGTTACATCATCTACAATTACTTTAGCATTTGAGTCAACTGGAGTAAATTCAATCAAACCAGCAGTTGAGGATATTTTATTTGGAACAGTTATTTTATACTCATAGTTATTAGCTACAAAAGCAGGTTCCATTGTATAAATTCCAACACTCAACTTAGAAAGATTTGGGCTGTTATAAGCGCTTTCACCACGTATTGTTTTAAAAGTATAAACATTTGTTGTTTTACCACTTTCACTTTTTACAGTAATTCGAATATCATTATCACCTTGATTTAAAGTGATAGTCGATGTTTTTCCCGTAGAAGAGCTTCTGCTTTTACCACCTTCATAAGATATTTCACAGGAACCGTCGTTACATTCTGCTGAAAATTTAATCGAATTTATTGTATCAGCTATATCAAATATTGTATATTCAAATACATCTTTATTAAATGTCGGATTCATACTTCCTTGTGAAATAGTTACACTTTTTAATGTAGCATCATCACTTTTTGGTTTTTTGCCATTTACAATATATACTTTAGAAAAAGTTTCTTGACTTCCATCGTTTATTTTATATGTTACAGTTACATTAACATTATCATACTTAACTTCACTTGAATTAGTTAATACTACATTACCAATTTGAGTGCTTGTATTTGTTGGAAATTTGGAAACGTTTTGATCGTTTGGATAACTGACCATCACACTTTTTCCACTTTTGTTGGAAGTTACACCAACACCGTTTATTTCAAAACCGCAATCAACCGCATCAACGTTTGTTTGGCAACTTAAAGTTACGGATTCTACAGCCTGAGAATCACTTTTAACACTTACTGGTATACGTGTTTCTGCTACTGTTGCTGAAGATGTGCCAAAATCTAAAGATGAAGCATGAGCAATCATTGGAAGTGTACTACCGATTATAAATCCTCCATAAATTACTCTTTTAAAAAATTTATTCATATTTTTCCCTACTTTTCTATTCTTAATTATTGTATTTTGATTATAGCAAATATAAATTGTTTTATCAATATCAAATAAGTTTGACTAAAATCTCATTCATAACATAAATCATATTTGGATTAACAAATAAATAGCCATTTTTATATATAAGTTCACCTTTGTTTATGAGTTCTTGTACTGGGTATGCATCTTGTATATTAACGTTATATTTATTGAAAAACTCATCAACATTTATACCTTCTAATTTTCTAAGCCCCAACATAATTTCGTTATCCATTTGATCTTTATGAGTAAGAAGATTTTCTTCTAAGCGATAATTCCCCTTAATATATTCGTGAATACTTCTAGTATTAGTATATCTAAATCCATCTTTATACCCACTAGCACCAAGACCAAAACCATAATATTCACCATTATTCCAATAGTTTAAATTGTGAATTGATTTATAACCAGGTTTTGCAAAATTGCTAACTTCATAGTGATCATATCCCGACTTTTTAAGTTGTTTGCATATTGTATTATACATTTTAAAATCTAATTCTTCGTTTATGTATTCTTCACCATTTATTTTCATTTTAGTATGTTCTTCAATTATTAAAGAATAAGTTGAAATATGTGTTGGGTTAAGCTTTAGCAGTTTATTTATGTCTTTTTTCAATACATTTAGTTTTTCTCCTGGTATTGCATACATTAAATCAAGATTGATATTTGTAAGTCCTCTAAGTTTCATCTTTTTTAATTTTTCCTCAATATCACTATATTCACATTCTCTTTCAAGTATGTTTAAGTTGTTAGAATCAAAAGATTCGATGCCAATACTTACACGATTTATTCCATATTCAATAATATCATCTAAAAACTCATCATCAATATCTCTTGGATTTACTTCAATTGTGTATTCACAGTCAGGATCTCGGTTAAATATTTCTAACGTTCTAAGCAATCTTATTCTTTCTTTTCTGGATAAACATGATGGAGTCCCTCCTCCGATGTATAAAGATTTTATTCTTTCTCCATCATAACTGCTTTCTATTTCTTTTCTTAAGGCTTCCAAATAATCGCTTACAAAAGAATCTATTTTTAATACTTTTGGAAAATCACAATAAGAACATATATGATTGCAAAAAGGAATATGTACATATACGGCTTCCATATCATCACCTACACTAAAATTTTATACTAAAACTCAATAAAAAACAAGAATATTGTATTATTCTTGTTGGTTTTTATTTCCAGATTCGTCGGTTAAATCTTTTTTCTTTGATAGAGTTCTTTGATATCCTAGTTCTTCAGCTTTATGCGCTACTGCTTTAGTGCTTCTATCAAGTGCATTGGCAATTTCGGAATAAGTCATGTTTTCGTAATTTTCACGTAAAAATTTTATTTCTTTTCCTTTCCAAAATTTTGCTAGTTCATAGCTGTGTCCATTGTCTCTTAAAGTTTCAGCAACTGCGCCTTCTGTTCGATTTAAAATTTCAGCGATTTCTGAATAATTTTTTCCTAATAGAAGTAAATATTCGGCTTTAGCTATTTCTTCGTCATTCCATTTACGATACCATATAGGATTTTCAAGGGCATCTCGTTTTCTTTTCTCAGCTAACCACCCTGATTCGGAACCTAACATATACATTTCAATATTTCTTGAATCCCATTCATTTTGATTGTCTTTTAAAAATTTAATTAAATCTTCCCAAATAACATAATAATAACTGGCGTTATCGGTTAACCTTTTCTTTTTTAGTTTTAATCCTAAATTTACCCATGTTGTCGTTATCCTATCACGACTAACATTTAAAAGTTCAACCATATCTGATATAGTTATTAATTCAGCATTGTTTTTTACCATTGAACCTAAACCCATTCTTACAGCTTTTACTTTTAGAGAAAACACTGTTCTTTTCATACTTTCGGCTATAGATTCTATTTTCATTGTTCCCCATAGTTCACTTAAGGTTTGTTCTTCTTCTTTTGTCCACTCTCTTCGGTCTTTTATTAAGGTTATGCCAAGTTTTTTTGCTTTTAAATATACTGCGTTTGGACTTTTTTTCATCTTTTCGGCAATTATTTCATAATGATATTTTCCAGATAAGTCTTTTAAAGTTTGAACCTCTTCTTTGGTCCAATTGTTGGATTTTGGTAACTCTAAGCCATTTTCTTCTGCAACTCTACATACTGCATTCCAAGAACAATTAAATTTTTTCTTCATGCTATGAGCAGATTCTTTCCCCCAATTATTAACTATATATTCAACTTCTTCTGGAGTGAATTCTCTTTTTTGCCCTTTCATAAAATTCTCCTAAAACTCATTATTTTTCAGTTTTTAAAACACTTAAGAAGGCCTCTGGTGGTATTTCAACATTTCCAACCATCTTCATTCTCTTCTTGCCTTCTTTTTGTTTTTCAAGAAGTTTTCTTTTACGGGAAATGTCTCCTCCATAACATTTTGCTAAAACGTTCTTCTTCATTTGACTGATATTTTCACGAGCAATTACTTTTGAACCAACGCTTGCTTGAATTGGGACTTGAAACAATTGACGAGGTATAAGTGTTTTTAAATTTTCAACGATTTTTCTACCTCTTGTATAAGCAAAGTCTTTATGAACAATTAGAGATAAAGCATCCACTATTTCTCCGTTTATTAAAATATCCATCTTCACTAAGTCACTTGCTTTATATCCAATAATGTCATAATCAAAAGATGCATAACCTTTAGTAGTGGATTTTAATCTATCATAGAAATCATACACTATTTCTGATAGAGGTATTTCATAATGTATGTTTACACGAGTATCATTTATATAATCCATTGATTTATAGATTCCTCTTTTATCTTGACATAACTCCATAATAGCTCCAATATATTCGCTTGGGACAAATATATTAGTTTCAATATAAGGTTCTTTAATTTCAGCAATTTTAACTCTTTCTGGCATTTTTGAAGGAGAATCAACAGAAATAACCTCACCATTAGTCAATTTTACTTCATAGATAACTGATGGTGATGTTGTGATAATATCTATTCCAAATTCCCTTTCAATACGTTCTTCGATTATCTCCATATGAAGAAGACCTAAAAAGCCACAACGGAAACCAAATCCTAAAGCTTCTGACGTTTCTGGTTCAAATTCTAAAGAGGCATCATTTAGTTTTAATTTTTCTAATGCTTCTTTTAATGGTTCAAACTTATTGGGTTCAATCGGAAAAAGTCCTGAATAAACCATTGGTTTCATTGGTTGATATCCTGGAAGTGGTGTTTTTGCTTCGTGAGACAAGGTTGTAATTGTATCTCCAACTTTAACAGTATCAATAGTTTTAATACTAGCATTAATCCAACCAACTTGACCACTTACTAATTCAGAAAGTTCTTTGGTTTTAGGTGTTGATACACCAAGTTCTACTACTTCATACATTGCTCCAGTCGACATCATTTTAATGGTATCGCTTTTCTTTATTTTTCCATCAAATACACGAACGGATGCAATAACACCTCGATATGGATCAAAATAAGAATCAAAAATCATTGCTTTAGTTTCGTGATCTATTGGCTCTTTTGGAGCTGGAATACGTTTAACTATAGCATTAAGTAATTCTTTAACTCCAACACCCGTTTTACCGCTGCATAAAAGGATTTCATCGCGATTAAAACCTAAGACATTAACAAGTTCATCTGTAACTTTTTCAACATCAGCGTTAGGTAAATCAATCTTATTTATTACTGGAATAATAGTTAAATCATTATTCATTGCAAGATAAAGATTAGCAAGAGTTTGAGCTTCTATTCCTTGAGCTGCATCAACTATTAAAATTGCACCTTCACAAGCAGCTAAACTACGTGATACTTCATATGAAAAATCAACATGTCCTGGAGTGTCAATTAAATGTAATATGTACTCTTCACCTTCATAATTATATTTAAGTTCCACCGCATTAAGTTTGATTGTAATGCCTCTTTCACGCTCAAGATCCATGCTATCTAGAAGTTGATCTTTCATATCATGGCTTGATACAGCACCAGTTATCTCCAAAATTCGATCAGCAAGTGTACTTTTGCCATGATCGATATGGGCAATAATACTAAAGTTTCTAATGTGATTTATATCCATTTTTCTTCACCTATGAAAAATTATATCAAAAAAGATAAGATTTCTCCATAAAAAAGAAAGTAGTTATCTACTTTCTAAGCAATTTCTTCAATACTCTTTTTTCTTTTTTTAATTGAAAATGTAATAATATTTTGTTTTTTGGTACTAATTCTTCAATTTTCTCAATATTATTTATTTCAAACTCTAAATATGGTTTATTATGTTTAAGTATTGGTCCATATGTTAAATCTATCTTTGAATATTTTTTGTTTCCACGAACAAATACTATATTGATATAATTCTTTTTATTATCTTGGAAATATTCTTCGTTTTTGATGAAAAATCCAAGTTTAGTTACATATTTTCTTAACATTGTATGATCATTATTGGACTGAATTATCAATTTATTAATATCCTTTAAATGGTCATTATTCAAAATACCCATAATGGTATTTGTTCCCATACCAGAAATTATTACAGTGTCTATGTTATCTTTATCAGTTAAAACGTTTAATCCATCACCTAAACGAGCACTTATTTTGTCACTTAAACCTTCATTTTCAATATTTTTAATTCCAGAATTCAAAGCTTGAACATTAATATCTGATGCAATGATGCTTTTTACTAAATCATTCTTTACTAGAAAAATATCAAGTAATGCATGGTCACAACCGATATCAATTATTTTATCATTATAATTAACAAATTTTGTAAGGGACGAAAGTCTTAAACTTAACATAAATACACCTCCTAAATATCTAATCAGTCATAAAATCTTTTAACTTTTTAGCACGAGAAGGATGTCTTAATTTTCTTAAAGCTTTTGCTTCTATTTGACGAATTCTTTCTCTTGTAACATTAAATCTTTTACCAACCTCTTCAAGAGTATAACTTGTTCCATCAATTAATCCAAAACGAAGTTCAAGGACTTGTTGTTCTCTTGGTTGAAGTGTGGCTAATACTGATTTTATTTCCTCTTTTAAGATTTCATTTGTTGCGTATTCTTCGGGACTTAAACTTGATTCGTCTTTAATAAAATCGCCTAAATGTGAGTCATCTTCTTCTCCAATTGGAGTTTCAAGTGAAACTGGATCTTGACTTATTTTAATAACTTCTCTTACTTTATCAACACTGATACCCATTTTTTTAGCAAGTTCTTCATCACTTGGTTCACGATTTAATTCAAGCGTCATTTGTCTTTGAATACGTGCCATTTTATTAATAGTTTCTACCATATGTACTGGTACACGGATTGTTCTTGCTTGGTCTGCAAGTGCACGAGTTATTGCTTGTCTAATCCACCAAGTAGCATAAGTTGAGAATTTGTAGCCTTTACCAAAGTCAAATTTTTCTACAGCTTTCATAAGACCTATATTTCCTTCTTGAATCAAATCAAGAAATAAAAGCCCACGACCTACATATCTTTTAGCAATTGAAACAACTAAACGTAAATTTGATTCTGCAAGAATATTTCTTGCTTCTTCATCACCATTAGCTACACGAACGGATAAATCCATTTCTTCTTCAGGAGTTAAAAGAGATATACGACCAATTTCTTTTAAATACATACGTACTGGATCGTTGATATTAACATCTTTTGTTAGGTCCTCATCATCTAGAACTATTACCTCTTCTTCTTTTTTTGCCCCGCCTTCTTCACTTGTTGCTTCTTCTTCAGTGATTACACTTATTCCAGCTTCTATAAAACTATTATATAATTGGTCAAGAGAATCAGCATCCATATCAAGACCTTGTAAAGATTTAGCTAGTTCTTCAAATGTAATAAATCCCTTTTTTTGACCTTCCTCAATTAGTTCTTTTTTTCTTTCATCAAAAGTTTTTATTTCTTCTACTTTTTTCATTTAACACACATCCTCTTTTTTAAATTCACTATTTCATCATTAATACGAAGTTTTTCGTTTATATCCGTTGTCGTTTTTAACTTTTCTTTCAGTTCTTTTATCTTTCTTTCATTCGCTAGATCCTTTACTTTATTTACAACATCTATAATCTCTTCATCGCTTAACGTATTTTGAATAAATTCGTCTATAACCCTAATTGCAAGTTCGTAAGCATCACTTTCAACCTCATATGATATAAAATCAGCAATACTTATATAATTATATTTTATATAGAAAGCTAATAAATCATTTGCAAGTGTATTATACTCATCATTTGGTAAATATGCAAGTTCTTGTTCATATAGCCTAATATATTTAGTATCATTCATCATGTAGTAACAAATTAAACCATATAGTTTCTCATCTTTTTTTAGTCTTTTTTTTGCTTCTACTTTGGTTACAGTTTCTGGTTTGTTTTCAACTTTAATGACTTTATTCATTAAAGTATTTTTATCGATTCCATAATCATTTGCTAGTTTATTAATCGTTAAGTCTACTAAAATATCATCTTTACATTTACTTAATTCTGAAAGTATGGAATTAACATATGCTGAAACATCATCAACTTTATCAAAATTTTTGTTTTTCTTTAATTGATTTAATTTGAAGTCAAAGAATGTTACGGCATGATCAACCGCGTCTATAAACTCACTGACATCATGACTAGTTAAATATTCATCTGGGTCCTTTGCTCCACTGATTCTTAAAACTAAAGTTTCAATTCCGGCTTCACTTAATTTTTCGCCATTTTTTATTGTAGCCATTTCACCAGCTGAGTCATTATCCATACATAAAACGACTTTAACATTTAATTTACTTAAAAGTTTAATATGTTCTTTTGTGAGTGCTGTACCCATAGTTGCAACAACATTTTTTACTCCACAGGAATAAACTCTTATCGCATCCATTTGACCTTCAACAATAATTAGTTTTTTCTTTAATCTTGCTTCACTTACGGCTCGATGATAATTAAATAATACTTCGCCTTTTTTAAATATAACTGTTTCTTTCGTGTTTACATATTTAGCATCGTCGCTTTGTTTATATATACGAGCACTTATTCCAACTGGTTTACCATTTGCATTATGTATTGGAAAAGTTATACGATTTTTAAATATATCATATATTTTATTACCATGGTTTATTAATCCAACATCAAGCAAAACATTTTCATCAAAACCTTTATTTAAAAGTAAATTTGATAAAGCATCATTATTGGGTGCTAAACCGATTTCAAATTCATCAATTACTTCTTCACTTAAAGCACGATTTTGCAAATATTTTTTAGCTTCAATTCCATCCTTACTTCTTAGATTGTTTTGATAAAACTTGATAGCTAAATTCATTGCTTCATAATGTTTATCATATTTACTTACAACATGAATTCCTTCGCTTAGAGATACACCTATTTTATCAGCAACAACTTTAACTGCTTCAATAAAACTTATGTTTTCAAAGTCTTGAACAAAGTTAAATACATTTCCAGTTTTGTGACAAACGAAGCAAGTAAATATTCCCTTTTCTTCACTTACTGACATTGATGGGTTATGGTCATCATGAAATGGACATATGCCAAAATAGTTACTGCCCTTTTTTTCAAGATTAATGTATGAGCTAATTATGTCTACAATATTAGCTTGTTTTTGAATTGAATTAATTTCTTCATTACTAATTGCAGCCATAATTTCACCTTCTAATTATATATTTTACCCTAAAAGTCTTAAATTTCTTCTTTTTTTTGACATTTTTTGAAAAAAACACAAAAAAAGAGGAATAATCCTCTAAAAAGCCAATTAATCTTGACTTATCAATGTTATTTTTGCATATCCGTTGCTGTTATTTCCAACAATAGTAGATAATCCATCATGAGAAGGCATTGATGTTTTTTTACCCTTTACTGTTGTCCAACTATAACCCTCACCATCTATCATTATCGTATTTTTAAAAATAATATTGCTGTAATGATATGAACAAGTTATATCTGTTGTTCCGTCCTTACATGTTGCTCCTTTACTATCACTTCTTGGTGTAGTACTGTTTTGTGATAAAATTGCAACGCAACCAGTATGACCAGAGATAAATGATGAGCCACCTCCAGCGCCAGATACAGCGTTATGTCCTCCTGCTCCTACCCAATCATAGAAGTTTCCCGACCAGTATCCATTTCCTCCAGGATTGTTGAAAAAATAGTTTCCTCCAGTGTTAAGTAATGGAACACTTCCAAAAGCATGCCCAGAAGTTTGAGTTGCTCCTTTGGCCCCTTTGTGTTCTGTAACATTACCAGAAATACAACTGCCACCTTGATAGCCAACTAATCCACCAGCCGATCCACCATATGGATTTCCTCCATCAGTTGGATTTAAACCTCCTTGAGATCCGCCACCTCCAGCAACCATTATTCTCGAAACAAGAGATGATAGACTATCCCAATTACCATTTACTAACCTTATATCAGTTGCTCCACCTCCAGTTTTAATATAATTTTGATAACCATAATTGAAAACATAATCTGTTGAAGAAGAATCTAATCCAGTTCTTCCAACATAAACATAAAATTTTTCGCCTTTTTTAATAACTAATTCACCACTTACATAACTTCCGTTTGCTGCTTGATAGTAAGCACCACCTTGTGCTCCCCAAAGTTCAAATTTGTAAGTTCCATTTATCGGAGCAGTAAAGACTTGTTCATTTCCAGTATAGTCATAAGTCCATTTTTTTTGACCGTCATAAGCTTTTTTGGTTCTAGATACTTTATTAAGTTTAAGCTTACATGTGACTGATTTTCCAGTTATATTATTTATAACTTGAGTGTCACTTTCTTGTGCTTTAATCGTTACTTTATCTGTTGCTACATTTGTAGGAGAAGATATTAAGGAAATACGTGCGTACCCATTACCAGATTTAGCACAAGCGGCTGTCGGTGTTGCATTTACACAAGTAGTTGAAATAGTTTTAGTTGATATTTCAGAAGATTCTTGACAGTTATAGCAATACATACTCTTTTCTGTTAGAAGTGAATTACCAATATAACTAGAGCCACTTCCAGTTATTCCGAAATTACTACTTCCTCCATAATAACCTCCACCTCCACCAGAAAATGATGAACTTCCTTGACCAAATGACCCAGTTGCTATTTCAGTAACATTATAAACAGAACTGCCTCCATAAGTTTGAGATGCAGGTCTTATATCTGTTAAATAAGCATTAGAAAAATCAGAAGAACATTTGATTTCAGTTCCTTCTACTCCACCTCCTGAGGCTCCAAAGCCATAATTATATGTTTCTTCAGAATTGTAGTTGAAATATTGAGCTCCGCTTCCTCCACTTGCAACTAACAATATTTTTTCTTTTTTACTTTCTAAATTGGAAAGCACCCCTGATATTAACGCTATATGTGACGCACCACCTCCAGAAACATTAAATTGTTTAGAATTTAACGAATCAGTCCAGTATTTAATGCCATTCCCGCCACCATTATAGCCACCAGCAGCCTTAATATTGCCATTTGTTGTTTTATCAACTACATTTGGGTACTCATAAATTTTTCCTGTTTCTCCAACATTAATATATAATTTATCGTTTTGACTTATTTTTATATTTCCAAACGAATAAGCACCATAGCCGCCATAATAAGTTTCGTTGATACTTCCACCTTGAGCTCCCCATGTCTCTAATTTATATGTCCCTGTTGTTGGAACTGTAAATGTTTGTTCTCCTCCTGTATAATCATAATTCCAAGACCTTCCTACATTTTCATCTTCTTTTACACAATCTAAATAAGCTTCTGTATCATATTCAGTCGAATCATTTACTATATCTACACTTATATCTCCATTTATATCATTTATTGTAAATCCATCTTTTGTATTATTTATTCCACTTACTTCTTTTCCATTTACTTTTAAATTAGATAGATATACTTTAAAATCACTTAGGTTTTCTGCTAACTTTCCATTTCCATATATATTTATTGTTGTATTATATGCTGCATATCCTATTACCATAAATAAAACTACTATTATAAGTATTGTCGTTTTCTTCATTTTGCATCATCTATCTTTCTATTTTTATTTTATAATACCCCCACCGATTTTCAAGAGGGTTACTATACTTTACATCTATTTTGTTGTTTTACATTTTACTTATTTATTATTATATTCAAATTATACAATTTATCTGTTGTATAGTAAATAATCTTATATTAATATGTGTAAATATTAATATTTGTATTAAAATTTTATAATCAAAAAGCAAATTCTTTTGAAAAAAGCAAAAAACATCACTTTATAGTTGATGTTTTTATTGAAAGTATGATATCATCTATTTGGTGAGTTAATCACCTGTTTATGGGAATACTCATAGACACCACTTATGGTAGCTTCTCGGCTACCTTTTTTATTGAAATAAAAAAAGCTTTTATAAATACCAAAGCTTTTCTCCGTTTTTTCTAACTGTTTTAATTATTCCTGATCCAATACATTGTTCACCTAGGTAAATAACGCATGCTTGTCCTGGAGTAACTGCTGGAACTTTTTCTGGATAGCTTACTCTTATTTCATTGTTATCCAAATATTCTAGCATTACTTCATAATCTGGCCCACGGTATCTAAATTTTGCTGTTGCAAATGTTGGATGATTTGGACTAATCAAGTTAACATCTTCAATTATACATTCATCACTGTAAAGGGTTTCTGGATTATCACCAAAAGCCACAAATAAGATATTTTTCTCTACATCTTTTCCAACAACAAAATGTTTATCTTTAAAACCTGATACTCCAACATTTCTTCTTTGACCAATTGTATAGTTCATTAAACCATTGTGAGTGCCAATAATTTCTCCAGAATCTATATCAACTATATTACCTGGATTAGGTTTTAAATAGTTATGTAAAAATTTTTGATAATTTCTTTCACCAATAAAGCAAATACCTGTGGAATCTTTTTTCTTAGCCGTTGGAAGTTTTATCTTATCTGCAATTTCTCTAACTTCACTTTTTTCTAAATCTCCTACTGGAAACAAAACATCTTTTAATTGATCAGCTGAAACTTGAGCTAAAAAATATGTTTGGTCTTTATTAGAATCAACTCCTCTTAAAAGTTTATTTCCAACTATTCTAGCATAATGACCTGTTGCAATATAATCAGCTCCAAGTTTTTTTGCTTCTTTTTTAAATAAATCGAATTTAATATATTTATTACACATTAAATCTGGATTTGGTGTTCTTCCCTTTTTTAATTCATCCAAGAAATATGTGAATACATTATCCCAATATTCTTTAATAAAATCTACTCTATGTAAAGGAATTCCTAAAGTGTTACAAACTTCTAATGCATCATTATAATCTTGTTCTTGTGGACATATATTATTTTCTAAATTTGGATTTCCTTCTGTATCATTATTGACTAAAGAATCCCAATTTCTCATAAATAGTCCAATTACTTCATATCCTTGCTTTTGTAGTAAATACGCAGCAACTGACGAATCAACACCACCACTCATACCAACAACAACTTTTTTAGCCATAATTCCACCTCTACTGCTTTAATTATAGTATAAGTTATATCATTTAGCAAATGAAAAAGACTATAATATAAAAGTAAAATACTTGACTAGTTTATATAAAAGAAAATAGTTTAAAAGATCATATACAACAATAAAAATAACTATTAATAAATACTTTTTAACCATTGGTTTTATTAAAACTATTAAGTAGTCTGTACTTAATCCGACAATATTTGATAGACATTTTTTTACATATTTTATTCCGACAATAAATAGATAAAATAATATGATTATGAATAATCCTTTATTTAAAACTAAATTAATTAATGAATAAATAATTCCTTTTATACCATAAGTCTTAAAAAATGCTGATACAACAAAACCAACAGAGACCCCTTCAAATCCAATATAAAAACCATTTATTAATATTCCGATTAATGATATCGTTGAAAAGAAAAATAACATAACAATTAATAAATGATTAAATAAAAGCATGTTTTTATCAATATTTTTTACATATTCACTTATATCATATGGATTATTAATTCCATAAATAAAACCAACAACTAAGGATATTACAAAAATAGATAATACGAGTACTAGAGCATATTTATTCTTTTTCAAAACTATCACCTATTAATTTATATTTTAATCTTTAAATTTTATTCTAAATATTATATAATTTATGCAGGTGAAGTTTATGAAAGATGAAAAAAGCTATGAAACTGTTGGAAATATAAAGATTAAAGAAGCTAAGAAAAGAAAGAAAAACAGAAAATCAAGTGATACTCCTATTGGTGTAAAAATATTTGTTTGGGTAATGTTCTTTGCAATGCTTGCAAGTATTGTTGCTCCTTTGGTTTATTATTTTATAACAGCAACTAGCAAATAGACACTCAATTGAGTGTTTTTTTCATGAAAAAAATACACTTTTTTGAGTGCATTATTCATTTAATGAACTAGTTACCATTAAAGACTTTCCAATTGTATCCTCTAATATACATAAATTCATAAATATATCTTCAGGAGTTTTTTTATATTCATAATTTTTTTCTTCTTCTGTTATATCTTTTAAAGTATTTATTAAATCTACTACTTTTTTTGATATTTCACTCATCTTTTCGTCTTCAGTTAAGTTTGAAAAGCAAGAAATCAATTCTTTTAGATCTTCATCCATTATAGTTTTATTCCTTTTCTTTCTTCTTCTTCAATTATAGGTTCATCTAATTCTCCTAGAATTTCTTCATAATCATGTGGATTATAATAATCAACTGCTGTACCTAAGTTTATATTTTGTTTACCAGCTAATGTGCTTACTTGAAGAGAACTTTTTCCCCTTAATTCTTGAATTCTTTTCTTTTCACCATTGATATTAGCAACAATTTTACCAAATATGCTCTTTTTTTGATATTTTACATTTGCATATTCAAATTGTTGAGTATATTTCTCCTTTTGAGAGAAGTATTTTATATCATTTTCTACTCGAGATAATGCTTCTTCAATAGAATTTCTAAATTCAACAGCATTATTTTTTTGGTTAATATTAAATTTTTTTAAAGTTTCAAGACTTGCCTTTATACTTGCTAATTTATCAGGTCTTTTTATACCATGGATTACTTCATTTCTTAAAGACATCAATTTTTTAAATATATGACTCATCGCATCTTTATCAAGACCGTAGGAAATTGATGTTTTAGAATTGTTTCGAATAATTCTATCCAATTCAACTAAGTCATCATATGTAAATGTTGTTACATCTTCATATAATCCAGATTTTCCATAACCTCCAAATATTCTTTCATAGTTTATCTTTTGTTCCTCAGGCATAAAGTCTTTGTATATGTTGTCATCAACAATGCTTTTTAAATCTTTTTCCATATTTTCCACCTCGATTACATTTTATAATACCCCCCCCGATTGTCAACAAATTCAGATATATTTACATCTTGTTTACAAACAAAAAATGAGCTATACACTCATTAATTCTGTTGTTTTTTCTTTAATTTTTTCGTCAACGATCTTGTTATATTTATTTATGATTTCTTGAACATCCTCTTGATATCTTTTTTTATCATCTTCTGTAAGTTCTTCATTCTTTTTAATATCATTGTTGGCATCTTGTCTTGCATTTCTTAAAGCAATTTTTGCTTGTTCACCCATTTCATCAACTTGTTTAACATAGTTTCTTCTAGTTTCTTCGGTTAATTGAGGAACAGTTAAGATAACCATTTCGCCATTATTTGTTGGAGTTATTCCAATGTTTGCCTCGTTTATAGCTCTTTCAATATCTTTTATAATACTTCTATCAAATGGCTTTATAAATAGTTGTCTTGCTTCAGGAACAGTTATATTTGCAACTTGATTGATTGGAGTTGGTGCTCCATAATATTCAACCATTATCCCATTAAGCATTGATGCATTTGCACGACCAGCACGAACTGTTATAAGTCTTGCTTCAAGGTTATCAATTGCCTTCATCATGTTCATTTCACATTCATCTAAAAAATCCATATTTCCTCCTTGTAAACTAATTAAATTATACTTTATTTATATCTATTTAGCAAGAGATATATAAGCAATAACAAACATCACTATAATTAAAACTTCCATCGCAACAACGATATATCCACCATTAAAATTAGGTAATTTCTTTTCAAGAGAGTGATCATCCACCTTGTTGTTAGCTTTTGCTAAAAATTCTTTTTCAATTTTTGTTAGTATAAAAGTATTATTCAAAACTCGTTGATTTAGCATTTTTATGTAGCGAGTAAGTATTCCGGTTGCTGAGTCATCTAAAAGTTCTGGTTTTTCAATTATGGTTTTTACTGCTGCTTCTAAATATCTTTTCTCATAGCTATTAATGTTTGGAAAGTTATCCAATATTTCATTTAGTCTATCAATATCTATTTCAAAAGGTAGTAGCACATGTATATCATCATATTCATAAGTTTTATCTTTTAAATCCTGATAAACATCTTCGCTTTTTAAATAATAAAGGTTATTTAATTTTGAATCATATCTTATGATTGCACTTCCTGCAATTATAAATATTTGTCCTTTAGAGTCTTGATATATATGATATTTCTCAACTCTTTTTCTTTTCATATATTCTTCTATAGCTAATCTAACTTCTTCGTTTAAATCAGTTATATCAATTATTTTAGGTATAGGATTAAAGTTCAATGTAGCTGTTAAATAATTTATATAACCACCTATTATAGTTTCTTTATCAGTTGAAGGACTTACATATGTATTAACATAGTTTGCTAAATCATATATTTGCATGCATTCTAATACATGTATTTTATTGGTCTTATAATAATAAAAATAATAGTTATCTACCCCATCATTTTTAAAAGAAACGATGCCTACGTTCATACCTAGAACTGTTTTTAAATATTCACTTGCTTCTCCATTATTATTTAATTTATCATTGTATTTATACTTGTTCAATAAAGTTATTAATTGATTTTTATTTTTTATCTCACTGTTGGAAAGAAATGTTATCAAAGATTCAACATAACGATGTTCTTCATCACTAAAGTTATCTTCATACTCTTTTAATAAATTAGATATTTCATCAACGTTGGTAATTACTCCATTTTCTTCTTTTACATGGAATTGATTATTAAATGCACTCATAAATTCAATCCTTTCTAATATTCGGTTTCTCTTTTTCTTTTTGTTTCAATATTTACTCGTTGAGTTAACGCTATAAGAATCATTATGTTTAGCATAAATGATCCACCATAACTTAAAAATGGAAGCGGTACTCCTGTTAAAGGTATCAAAGCAAGGAGTCCACCTAAATTTATGACTATATGACTTAGAATATAAGCAAATGTTCCAAAAGCAATTATGGAATTTCTTAAATTAGTCGCATTTCTTGCAATTACTAGAATTCTAAATAGTATAATTATGTAGGCAACTAGAACACAGGTTCCACCAATAAGTCCCAGTTCTTCTACAATAATCGGAAAAATAAAATCGGTGTGCGCAGCTGGTAAATACAAAAACTTTTGAGTGGAAGCTCCAAGGCCTACTCCAAATATTCCTCCATTATGAATCGCGATATAACCATTGCATACTTGATATCCAGTTTTCTCTAAATACCTTGAACAAGGATTTTTAAAGTTAAACCTGCTTGCTTGTGCTGGTGTTAGAATTTCTGAATTAAAGTTCAAGAAAAACACTCCTCCAATAGCCGCGATTACCGTTACAATCCTTAATATTTTAATATTTTTATTATTTGAAAGTGGTAATGAAAAAAAGATAAACATACATATTATTGAAATTAAACTTGCTGTTCCTAAGTCAGGCTCTAAGGCAACTAGGAAAAAGATGATGATACATGGTATCATTGGTAAAAAAACATCACTGACACTTTTGAATTTTTTTATTTTTGAGTATGTGCATGCTAAATATAAAATAATAAATGTTTTAGCAAACTCACTTGGTTGGATAGAAAAACCTAATATTTTAAACCAGCTTCTTGCTGAATTGGTAACAGTACCATATGTTTTTAACGAAATTAATAAGACAATCATTAAAATCATACCTAGTTTTGATAGTACTCCATAATTCTTTGTTGGAAAGTTTACAACAATTAAAGACGCAAACAAACCAACTATAACAACTAATATTTGCTTTTCGAAAAAGTAATAAGGAGTTTTTTTGTAACTTAAGACACTTGTAACACTTGAAGAGCTAAACACCATTATAAGTCCAAATATTATCATGGCTGTTGTTACTAATAGCAAAGGAATATCAACGCTTTTTAATGAGTTTTTAATATATCTTAATGCTTTTTTCACAACTATCACCCTATATTAAGTATAACATAAAAAAAGGAATACATTTTTGATATATTCCTAAGTATTGTTAAGTAAGTGTCTACTTAATCAACTAATTTATTTCCATAAGCATCTGTTTCAATATTTCCAGAAAGAATTAATATTCCTTCAACAAATCCCCAAAGAGATGAAACAACCGAAAGTGTGCAACAACTTAATACAGTTATAAGAAGTTGAGCGATTGCTTTTCCATTATATCCTAAATAGAAATTATGGGCTCCAAACCCTCCTAGGAATATCGCTAAAAGTCCGGCTACCACTCTATTCTTAGCTTGAGGATTATAATTTTGGCTTTTATTGTTGCTTTGAGTTTGGTCAGAAACTGATTTCTTATCTTCTGTTACTTTTTCAGCTTCAACTTCTTCTCTTACAACTCTATCTTTAATAACCTTACCACAGTTACTACATACTGTATCATTTAAATCCAACTTGTTTCCACAATTTGTACAAAAATTTGCCATTTTTAACCACCTATCTTTTTTAATTATATATGTTTTTTATTGTTTTTGCAACGAGTTTGCTTTTCTATCTATCAAATTATTAAATAAACTTACAAATAATATACTAACTAGTGGAGCAAGAATAGGTTCAATAAAATGGTTTATAAATGTTAGTATACCGATTAATACTCCAAACATAATCATGCCTTTTTTTGTATAGCAGCTAGTTTTAGTATCTGTTGCTACGTAACTCATAAGCATTACAATGTTATTAGCGAAGAATAGATTAGTAAAGCTATTATTTGTTATTAATGAATATACTCCAAATAATAAAAACAACGTTACCAAACTCGAAAGACTTATACTTATTTTTATATTATTTGTGATATATAACCCAAATAAACCTAAAAGTATCAATATCACATGTGTACTTGCTACTCCTCCTGGATATCTTCCAATTAAATAATCCATAAATTCATAAGAAAATGTTTTACTCATTTCATACGAATTTAAAAATGAAGAATTTCCTACTATCTTGCTTAATAAATATATTATTATTAAAGCAAAACACATAATATTTATCCGATTATTTAAAAACTTAGATATTATGAAAATTATGAATAATACTAGTGTATATATAAGAACATTGGTATTTATTGATACCAAACAACCTATGATAACACCATATTCCAGATGAAAGGATGAAAAAATAATTGAACTCCAATCGTCTTTACTTTTTTTTATAAATTTTCCATAAAGTATATTTACTGATATGCCAACTAATGCACCAATAAAAACGTAAATAAGAGGTCTAAATATTTCAATAAAAGAAATATAATGTTCTTGATATAAATATATACCATTTTTATAGAAACCATAAACGATTAATGGAAGCAAAAATAATAACTTTGTAAGTGTTATAGACTTGATTGACTTATTACTTCGTACATAAACATTATTCTTCACGATTTAAACACTCCTTAAAATTAATTTTGCTTGGGCAAATATATGAACATAAACCACAATTAATACATTTGCTTTTATCGGCCTTTTTATGTTCTTTTATATATTTAGGATTTAATCCAACTGGACATTTCATTGTACAAAGTCCACAATTAATGCATTCTTTTTCGCTTGTCTTATCCAACGTGTTTAAAAATATACTTCTTGTATTTAGGGTAATTATCGAATTTAATGATTCTAATGTTATGCCAGAAATAAGGCCATTTACAATAACATAATAATCTTCATTTATTATTTCACACGTATTTTTTATTAAATCCGCAATTTTAGTGCCTATTTTGGTATTTACAACAATCGATTCTTTAATGCAATTTCCTCCAATTGTTACATATTTTTCTATTATGGGTTTTCTTCTTTTTAAAACATTATAAATGTTTATTAAATCCTCTACCGTTAAATAAATAACTCCGTTTTCTGTTTCTTTTTTTGATAGAACATTTTTCATTAGTATTTTTTTAAATCCTATCGGATAAACATCGGGAACTAGCTTTAGCTTAATATTTGGGTATGTACCAATATTACTTGTTAAATTAATAACGTTATTGGAATCTTTATTGTTTATAGCAAATATGACATTATTAATACCTAAAATATTGGATAATGCATCGACAGTTTCTAATAATTTATCGCTTTTATTATTGATTATAAAAGAATAGTTTTTTTCAGTTTTTTCTTTATCAACGCCGTTTATTAAAATTGTTTTTTCATCATTAAATATTTTTAAATCTGGCATATATTTTTTTAACAACTGTAGTAGTTCTTGCTTTGAATATTTATTTATATACTTTGTTGCCCATTTATTTTGTTTAATTTCTTCTTTAAAATTATTTTCAATTACTAAGCATTTAACGTCTCGATTATTTATTTTTAAATCATAGTCGATTTTTTTTACAACACCGCTTATTGGGCTAAAGGTTGTTTTATTGTTTTCTTCAAATAGAACATCATTTTTCATAACTTTTATTTCGCCATCTAACTGAATACTGTGTTGTTCTGGTAGTGGAATATAAACGTAATCTGGATTCAAAAACTCTTCCATTTTTGAATTTATTTTGGGGTGTTTAGACATCTTATAACTACTCATTTGTTCCTCTATAATAAGACACTATTTCATCATATAAGTTTGGATTAAATTTCTTATTTCTAATTTCTTCTATTTCAAATTTATATGGTGCATATTCTCGATCTACAAAAGGAGTTTCAAGCAATTTAGGAACACTTTCTAAACGCGCGTTATATGCAACATTGATTAAAGTTTCAAATCCTATTGTTCCATATCCTAAATTCTCGTGGCGATCTTTCCTTGCCCCAATTGGATTTTTAGAGTCATTTAAATGAACACAGCCTATTTTATCAACGCCAATTTGTTTATCGAATTCATCCAAATACTTATCAAATTCATTTATATTTATACCAGAATCACTTAAATGACAAGTATCAAGGCAAACCCCTACTTTTTCCTTTAGTTTAACATTTTCGATTATATATTTTAATTCTTCTAAATTTATTCCTAATTCTGTTCCTTTTCCGGCCATTGTCTCTAAAAGTATCATAATATTATCAGCAGGACAAAGAATAGAGTTAAGCCCTTTTATTATGTTGTTTAACGCATCAGTTCTATCAAGTTTTGTTGCACTTCCCGGATGAAGAACAATTTTTCTAACTCCTAGTTGCATACATCTTTCAATTTCTTGTCTTAAAAATTTTTTAGCAAACTCATATTTTTCAGGATCGATATTGTTTGCAAGATTAACAATATATGGAGCATGGCATACAACATTTTCAAGCATAATATTATTTTCTTTCATTTTTTGTAGCGCCTCATATGTTACTAAATCATTTATTTCTCCTCTTTGAGTATTTTGTGGAGCTCCCGTATAAAACATAAAGGCATTTGCTCCATAAGAAATCGCTTCTTCAACCGAACCTAATAATTGAGTTGAATTTTTATATGATACATGACTTCCGATTATTAACATTTTTACCACCATAAAGATTATAACATGAGAACAAAAAAAAAGATACTAAGTATCTTTTTATTCAACAATTTTATATCCTTGACGATTATAACAATTAGTTACAGTTGCTGATGAACCAGCTTTACAAGCAACATATTCATTTAAACCAGCTACTTGTGTTTTGTCTAAAGATTGAATTGCTGTCTTATCATCAGCTTTTGGCATTTTTTGATCAGTTACATCCCAACTTAATGTCATATAGTTAGAATCCCAAAGGTAAACAATATAATGTGGATTGTCAACGTCTTCGGCGTTTACAACTACATAGCCTTTATAATCACCAGTTGATGTATATCCTAAGTCTTTTTCTATGTTATAAACATATCTACCAGCACCAGCAATTGCTCCTCCATTTGAATCATAAACATATTGAGTAGTTGTATCTTTTACAACTTTTTCAATATATATAGCAAATGAACTTCTTCTTGCACTCGCCATTGTTTCAAGTACTGTTGGTATAGCAATTATCATTATAATAGCTAAAATTACTATAACGGCAAGTAACTCAACTAATGTAAAACCATTTTTCTTTTTCATAAATATCCTCTTCCTATCCTAAATTAATTATATATTTTATCCAATTCATAGTCAATACTTTTTAGATGTTTTTATTGTCTTTATTGGTGTCAATGATGTCATTCTTATTTCTTATTTTTCGGCTTGTTCTTTTATTTGCACTTATTATTACAAGCAACGCTAGAAGAGCTACACCTAACCCAGCTACCAAAAATTTTAAGAATGTGCTCATTATATTTTGTTCTTTCTTAGTATGAACTGTTATTGTATATGCTTTTTTATAATATCCATTCTCACTTGTAACATATATACTTATCTTTGAACCATCAGTCAATGATTCGTTTCCTTCCATATATGCTCGTGCTTTTGAAGATGTTGTCTCATATTTAATTGGAAGTGAATCGGTATCAACAATTGTAAGTTCATAATCGTATTTATTTTTATCAAATTCCAACATATATCCAGAAATAGTTAGACTTGAAAGGGATGCATCACTTGATGGAAGTGTTGGATCTGGAAGACCCTCTTCTCTATTGTATATCGGTGCATCATTTGTTCTTGTAACCTCTACAATATTTCCAAGTTCATCTAACCTTCTTACTTGAATATAATAGTTTGCTTCTTTGCTCTCATTTGGATTAGATAAATTTATTCTTATTATATTAGATCCAATAGTTAATCCCTCAGCGCCAATAACCGTAACTGTTGTTTCTGGCTCTGCAGATGTTGCTGAAATGGAAAGTGTTGATACACTATTTGGAACAGTAAGTTCATAGTTAAATTTCATTGGGCTAAAGGAAACATCATAACCCGCTACGTTTAATGTATTTAAAAGCAACGCCGTCTTTTCTGGCTCAATCGTTGTTGAAGGAATAACATAAGTTTGACGTGTAGTTGTTGTAGTCTTCTCTGCCTCAATTGTTTGTCTTTCGCTAGTTGTAGTTGTTGTAGGCTTACTTGTTTTGTCATCAACTCTTGAACTAGTAGTTACTTTTGTTGTAGCATCAGCTATAGTTGTTTGATTAGTTACTTTTGTTGTTTTTATAGTTGTTGTTCCTTTTGTTTCACTTCCAGTTGACGAACAACTCAAACTTTCTATGCTTAAATCTCCTTTAGATTGCATTTCATCGTAGAAAGTTTCCATAGGCATATCTTTATTAAATAATAAATTTTCAACTTTATAATTTGTATCTTTTAAAGTGATATATACGTCATAACGATATGAATCTTTTGAACCAGTATCTCTTCCACTTACACAAGTTGTTGAACTTGTTCGAAGGATTTTACTTGCATCAGCATATTTATAGTTATAACAAAGTTTGTCATCTTTTCCGATGGTTTTGTTAATTGTTACTTCTGTCTTTCCTTCTTCATAATAATATGTTTCATTTGGAGTACAAGTTCCTGAACTAGTAACACAATAATATACTCCACTTAAACTATTATTATTAATAGATGCTGTTGCTACTAAATTTCCTGAAGATACCGCTACACGATTTATTTTAACCCAGCCTTCATACTTACCAGTATTACTGATGTCTAAATCTTTTGATATATCGTATACGGCACAATCTGTATTGCTCTTGTTTAAGTCTAAATCTTGAGTATACTTAGCAGTTGCTTTACTTTGCAAGCTTTGAGCATACAAATAAAACGATTCCTTTCTTGCACTTCCAATTGACTTCATAATACTTGGTATTACTACTATCATTATAAGTGCTAAAACAACGATAACAGCAAGCAATTCTACCAAAGTAAAACCATTTTTCTTTTTCACTTTATCACCCTCGTATTCTACTATTAATTATAGAGTAGATATAATTTTTTTTCAAGAAAAAAGTTACTTTATTAAAAGCAACTCTTTATTTTCTTCAAATTCATTACTTTATTTTATGGTTTTAATATAGCATGTATATGCATTTATTTCATTGTTAAGATTATACGCGATAAAATATTTAATTTTTTCCTGACTAACTTGCAAGTCTAAATTAACGTATCATTCAAACAAATCATGTAGTTCTTGTACATTTTCTGGATTTTTAAATCGTTTGGACAGTTCTTTATCTAAAAATTCTTGATTATCTTCTGAATAAGAAATTGAAAAAAAGGAAGCAGCATAAAATAACTTGATCTTAAATCTATATATTTACAACCTTGATTAACAATATTTTTTGCTTTTTCTTTTAAAACAACTATACATTTTATCATTATCTCACTTACTTTAACTTTCTAGTATGCATAAAATTATATTCTCTAATTGTTATATCCATTATAGATTCATTTTGAACTTTTTCCCAGTATTCAAAAGTGGTATTATCATATATAAATCCTAAAAATTCATTTATACCTATTTCATCTTCACAATAAGAGTTTATTAAATTTTCAAATCTATGCACTTTTTCCATTGTACCTAAAACATTTTCTAAGGCTTCGTCTAGTATGGAAGCATTCTTTTTAGAATATGCTTCAAGAATTTTTTCTTTACCAATAAGAGCCATAACATATCTTACGCATAAACGTTCTTTATTATAGCTTCCTGTAAACTCCTCATCTGTTAAAGTTTCAAAAGTTAAATATTCGGTAAATCCTTCATTTAGATGCTTATATCTAGGTGCAAACCCAAAATTGCCAATTGAATGGTAATATTCATGCACAAAAGATTCTTTTTTAAAATCTGTGTTATTATCATCAAAGTAAATAATATGGTTTGTTGGCAAAATATTACAAGCAGCAGTGTTGTCATCTGCAACCAAATAAAAATCTTTATCTGTAGCAGAGCACTCAGTTACATTAACTGTTGTTAGCTTTTTATAAACATCATCTAAATCAATATAAGGGTTGTCTTTAATATACTCTTCTAGAAGCAACATATATTCTTTTTCTTCATCGGTTAATTGATTTAATGATTGAATGCTATCAAAAATGATTTGTTCTTTCGCTTCTTTTTGTTCTTCTAAAGACAAATTATCGTCTATTAAATCATCTAAATCTTTAGAGTATGCTTTGATATAATTCGGTATATTATCAAAACCAACGGAAGAATCAAATCCAGTTGCTAAAGTAGAACAAACACATAAAATACATAAAATTTTATATTTAAAATATGGTTTATTTAATTGTTTTGAATTCCAACTTGAAGCTTTAGTCAAAATTTCAATTATCAATAAAAGCTCTAAATTTATTAAAAATCTATAATCACTTAATCCAGTAAAACGAGAATTGGCAGAAAAAGATTTTAAATAATTAGCTAAACTTAGTCCAAGATTTGTGCCTACTGCACAGAAAGTCATTACATCTTCTTTTTTATAATTTGCTAACGCAATTTCTTTAAAAATATAAGACTTGTATTTTTCTTTTGCTTTAAACATAACAATTGCTTTATCTTTTACTAATTCAGCTAAGCTTTGAGGTTCATCAAAATTTTGAGAATTTATTTCTTTTACAAGCTGAGGAAGTGTAATATTTTTACATTCTTTTTTATGCATCCTCTTTATTCCTTTATCATATACGTAAAGGCAGTCTTCTATCTTTTTATCCACTAAATATACATATACTTTCTTTATTTTTTTCACGACTTCCCCTTCTTTTTATGGGCTATTTTAACATAAAATAAAACATCATGCAAATTACTAACACTGCTTACGATACTTAGTATTTAAAAGGTTATTTTGTCAAAATCAGCTTTTCATCATTTTCAAATGAATAATAATCTTTTACAGATTTTACGTATTCTTGATAATCATAGAAATTTGAATCCAAACATCTATGAATGTAGAAATATATTGCTTCTTTAGAGGAAGAGCCATCTACATAATCATAAAATAAATTATATAACTCTTCTACATTTTCTTGTCCACCTAATATATTTGAAAGTTCATTATCAAGAATTAATTGATCTCTCTTGGAATATGACTCTAAAACAATATTTTTATCAACAAGGTGTAATATTTCTTCAACACACCACCTATACCTGTCATATCCATCAATTCTTTTATCTGTACCAAGCATACTTGAAGTTAATATAGATGTATATCCTTCATCTAATACTTGCATTTCAAAACCACCGGTTGCATGAATAAATTCATGAGTAAATATGCATTCTTCCGAAAGTGACGTTATACTTTTATATGAAGTTGCTTCATTAAGATTTCTATTATATGTTCCACCTATTCCATATGCACCAAGGAATTCTTTTTCTTCCGTTCTTATTGTCATAAATGTTTGATATAATTCATCAATATCAAGAAATTCATTTTTTAAAATATATGTTTTCAAATTATTAAGATACGATATTTTGTCTTCGTCAAGATATGGCGATTTTTGAATGTCTTTATATAGTTTTTCTACACTTTCTTCTCTACTAACGTTTTCAATTGACTCAGTATTTTTAACCGCCAAATAATAAGGAATTGTTTTTATTGGAACACAATAATTAATCCATGAGCAAAGTGATAAACCGGCTAAAAAAATAGATATGGAATTGCCAATAGTATTTCTTCCCAATTTATATTTTCTATGAAAGGCATTTAAAGTAGTTGTATACCAAAGTGTTATTGTATTTAAAAAGCTGTATATACAAAGCATTATATAATGTTGCCCATTTAAAAATACTGTATCATAATGATTAAATAAATAGCTTAATGCACATACCACTATTAAAGATGCAGCTGAACTTGTTTTAAATTTAGATTTGTATTTCATATATTTTGAATAAGCTTTTAGGTTTGTTTTTGCTTGTTCAAAATAAGATTCGTTGCTTAATTCAACAATATCTTTATTTTCTAACAATTCTTCATAGTTTAATTTACTTTTCTTAATAAATATTTTTACTAATTTATCAGTATTTTTAGAATTTTTTTCAATTATTAAATCATTATCGGTTATAATTAAACTTCTTATATTTTCACCATTTTGTTTTAAGATTATTATTCTTTTCATTTTAAAATTATATCCTTTCATTCTTAATATGTAAAATTATATAGTATTATTTTTTTTTAGGCATATTTTAACATAAAATAAAACATCATGCAAATTTCACATGACGCTTATAATGTTAGAAATAGTTTCAATGTTTTCGACTGCATCACTTACTTTCTTAGCTGTTTCTTCTCTTTTATATTTTTTATATTCTTTTAAAAATGTTTCAAAATAATCTGGATCTCGATTTAATTCTTTATAAAGATATGAATGATTCATTAAATATTCGTGCATAGCTTGATCACTTTCAAGTTTTAATACAATATCTATACTCATATCTAATCTCCAAAAAACTTACTTATTGGTCTATCAACTTTAGTTAATACTTCAGGACTTTTTTTAGTTAGTTCTTGAATAATGCTTATTGCTTTTTGGGCATTATTTACATGATGTTCAATGTTATCCATATTAATATTTTTAAAAATTGATGTTAATTCACTTATTTTATCCCTAGTTGAAGATGTATCTGAGTCTTCTTTAAAATATTTATTCCATACATCATTTTCTTCTCCATATATATCATATATTTCATAAAAATCCTGAAAAGTCATTTCTTTGTTTTTAATGAATCTTAATATTTCTGGATGTTTATTTAAAAAATTTTTGAATTCACTTTTCTTATCCATAGAAAAACCACCTAATATATTATATTTATACTAGATGGTTTAAATTACTATATTTTGAAATCTTCAATAAATTCCATTTTTTCTTGTTTTTCTTGCTCTTCTGTTTTTACTACTTTCTTTTTAGAATCATCAAAATACACTTTTTTGATATCAGTAAATACAAAGGCAGAGATAAATTTTTTCTTAGCAATTGATGAGCCAGTTGACGCTAGATCCATTATTGGAATATCGGTATTTTTAAGCTCTCCAATATCTTCTAACATCGTTAAACCAATTTGATCTTTTGTTTGAGTAATTAAAGCGGAAACAATTTCATAATTGGTTGTTTTTACTTTCTTAATTACCATACTACCGCGTTTTGCACGAGATAATTGATTAAGTTCATTTAATTTAACACGTTTAGCTGTTTTTTGATTCGTGAAAATATCTAAATACTCATCAGTATCATCATATGTTAAACCAGCTACTACTTCGTCATCCTTTAAGTTTATACCTTTTACTCCACTTGATTTTGAACTTGCTAAAGGAATCTCGGTAGTCTTATATGAAATATAATAACCGGTCTTTGTAACAATCATCGTATTTTCTTTTTCATAGTCAACAAATCTAACTTCATCGTCATCTTTAAGTTTAATGTATGTATATAACTTTGTATATCTACTTACAAATAAATCTTTAATATTTGTACGTTTAACCATTCCACACTTAGTAATAATTAAAAGATTATCATCACTGATATTTTCATTTACTATAAATGAATTTAGTACCGAATCATCCGGAGAAATAGTTACTAAATTAGAAATATGTTTTCCTAAATCTTTCCATTTGCACCAAGGAATGTCATTAACAGGTACATATATATAATTTCCTTTTTTAGTTAGTATAGCTATTTTGTTAATAGTACTTGTTTCAAAGATATTTAATGCATAATCTCCTGGTTTTAAGCCTGTTTCATCGCCATTTGCTGAAGTGTATGATTTCATTGGCACCTTTTTGATATAACCATCATGAGTTAAAACAACCATTACACTTTCTTTAATAATCAAATCTTCTGCAGAAATATTGATTTCTTTAGCAGTTTCTCTAATCTCAGTTTTTCTTGGAACACCATACTCGCGTTTAATTTTACGAAGTTCTTCTTTAGCTACTAAAGATAGTTTTTCCTCGCTTGCAAGAATTTCTCTTAAGCCCGCGATTATTTTATTTAAACTTTCTAATTTGTTTTGTAACTCTAAGATATCCGTATTAGTAAGTTTATATAGTTGTAACATAACAATTTTTTCTGCTTGAGCTTCACTAAAACCAAACTCTTTCACCAAGTTAGCTTCAGCGTCACCTTTATTTTTACTTGCTCTAATGACTGCTATAACTTCATCTAAAATAGATATCGCTTTAACTAATCCTTCTGTATAATGAACTTCTTTTAAAGCAACATTTAAATCAAATTCACTTCTTAATTTGATTATTTCTTTTAAATGCGCAATATAAGCATCTATTACACCCACGATACCTAAAAGTTTTGGACGACGATTAACAATAGTAACCATGTTATAAGTATAGTTGCATTGACAGTCTGTGTTTTTAAGCAAGTAATTCATTACAAGTTCCTTATTAGCACCTGTTTTTAAATCGATTACAATTCTAACACTGGCATCCTTATCAGATTCATCCCTAACTTCGGCAATACCTTGAATTTTGTTATCGATACGAATATCATCAATTTTTTTAACAAGTTGTTGTTTATTTACCTCAAAAGGAATTTCACTTATGACAATTTTATCTTTTCCTTTTTCACGTATAAATTCATATTTGCTTGAAATAACAACTCTACCTCTACCAGTTTCAAAAGCTTGTCTTATGCCTTCCGTTCCTTCTATTATCCCACCTGTTGGGAAGTCTGGCCCTTTAACTATATCTAAAATAGTTTCTAGTTTGCAGTTCGGAGAATCAATTCTTTTGATTACTGCATCTATTACTTCACATAAATTATGTGGAGGAATATTTGTTGCATACCCAGCTGATATACCATTACTTCCGTTTACTAAAAGATTTGGAAATTTAGCAGGAAGAACTGTAGGTTCCATCAAAGTATCTGAGTAGTTTGGCGCCATCTTAACCGTGTTTTTGTCAATATCTTTTAAAAGCTCTTCACTTATTTTTGCAAGACGCGCTTCAGTATAACGCATTGCTGCTGGAGGATCACCATCCATAGAACCTTTGTTTCCTGATATTTCAACTAAAGTGTGATTTTGTTTCCAATCTTGGCTCATACGAACAAGAGCATCATATATTGATGAATCGCCATGTGGATGATATTTACCCATAACATTACCAACTGCATTAGCACACTTTTTAAATTGTTTGTCATAAGTATTTTTATCACGATACATAGCAAATATTATTCTTCTTTGAACTGGTTTTAATCCGTCTCTTACATCTGGTATAGCCCTATCTTGAATAATATATTTAGAGTATCTACCAAAGCGTTGTCCCATTATTTCTTCAAGTGCAAACTCATGAATTTTTCCTATCACTTCTTCTACTTTCTTCATTTTATTCACCTATCGCTAATTATAACATAAGAAAATAAAAAAATGTCAAATTTTGACACTTTTTTGACATTACTTATTTATGAAGTTCAGTATTTCTTCTTTTGATTGAAGACCTATCATCTTATTTGTTTCACTTCCATCTTTAAATAGAATTAAAGTAGGAATGCTCATTACGCCAAACTTTTGAGCTAAGTTAGGAAACTCATCCGTGTTAACTTTTAAGATGTCAGCATCTACCGTCTCAAGTATTTCTCCCATAATTTTACATGGACCACACCATTCTGCAAAGAAGTCTACTAATACACAACATTTAGCAGTTAAATCCAAGAAATCTTCTTCATTTTTAAGATATTTTATCATTTTTATCGTTCCTTTCTTTTTCACTTAATATTTCATCAAGATTATTAATTTTCAATTTTCCCTTTTCGTTGAGTTTTTTTACGCTTTCTTCACTTATAACATCATATTTTAAAAGTATTCTTATCGATTCTTCATTACCTTTAGATTTATCGCTTACTCCATCATATTTTAAACACACATCATATATATCCATAATTGAATTATAAACATTGTTAGTCATTTTAGATATAACTGGTGTTTTAGAAAGAATTGCTGGAGCAACTGTGGATTCTTTAAAGTATGGAGTAAAGAATGGAATAGATGCTAAAACAAATAAAATGATGAATGTATAGATATAGTACTCCAAAACTTTTAAAAATGCACCTATTAATTTACTTGGTAAAGCTAAAATTATCGTTGCTGATATAAGTTTATCAATAATTCCAGTAAGTTTAATTATAATTTTTAGGATTGCTGATAAAACAATTAAACATATTATATACGAGATTGCTTCATAAACAATAATATTTAAAGCGGCAATTCCTGAAAATATTCCTCCAAATGTATGAAATGGTAAGTTTTCATACATGAGTACACTTAACGGATTCTTTAAGTAATATGCTCCAACAAAAACAAATAAAGAACCAACTAACGATACTGCACTTCTTACAAACCCATATTTGAAACCACGATAAATTCCAAATACAAGAATAATTATTATTAATATATCCAATATAGACATTTTTAATCCCTCACTACTATTATACTTAGAAAATTCTTTAATATTCTAAGTACTTTAATTATAATATAATTTTGTTTAAAAAAGCAATTACTTATGATAAAATTTAATCAGGTGATTTCATGAAACAACAAACTATCGTATTTAAAATATCGGATAATTTAAAAAATAAAGTTATAGATTTTTATAAAGATCGTGCTCTTCCAAATCATCCACCCTATTCAGTGTTTCAAGTTAAAGATTATGACTGTGTAATCACATTATATGAATCAGGGAAATTAATGTTTCAAGGAATAGGTGCTGATATTGAAGCGAGTTATTGGATGGAAGAAGAAAGAATCAACAATAATCGTAACTTAGAAAAAGAATTAAAGGATAAGCAAGATAAAAAAGATAAAAAAGCTGAAGAACTAAATGATACTCGTTTTAAAAATATTTCAACTATCGGTTCTGATGAAGTTGGAACTGGAGATTATTTTGGACCTATAATTGTAACGGCATCTTTTGTGGATATAAGTAAAAAATCTTTTCTTTATGACTTAGGAGTAAGAGATTCAAAAAAAATTACTGATGAAAAAATAATGTCCATCGCGCCTACTTTAATAAAAGAATTTCCTCATGTTACATATATCTTGACTCCAAGAGATTATAATCGTTTAGGCATTACTAATATGAATAAAGTCAAAGCTATATTACATAATAAAGTATTGTTTGCATTAAAAAGCAAAAATTATAACTATGATAAAATTGTAGTTGATCAATTCTGCTTTCCTACTAAATATTATGAGCATATTAAAGAAACACCAAATAAGGTTACAAATATTACATTTACTACTCATGCTGAAGATAAGTGTCTAAGCGTTGCGGTTTCAAGTATTATTTCAAGATATATTTTTATCAAAGAAATGAAAAAAATGGAAGAGCAACTAAAGATGAAGGTTCCAAAAGGCGCTGGTGATATCGTAGATCAAACAGGTGTGAAGATCGTTAATAGTTATGGAATAGAAAGATTAAAAGATATTGCAAAATTAAATTTTAAAAATACCGATAAAATTAAAGAGTTCTTACAAATCAAGTAAGAACTCTTTTAATGCATAAATTTGGTCATAACCACTTTTCAATTTTAAATCTAGATTGGATAAAGAAACAATTATATCTTTTAATTGATCAAGAGTATAAATTTTTCCATTTCTTTTTAATACTCCTACTCTTTTTGGATTAGAATATCCAAATAATTTTGCTATTTCGTCATCACTTAAACCATCAGCAGAAGCACTTTTTACCATATAAATGTTGGTAAAACTACTGGCAAGAAGCGCTACTATATTTATTGGTTCACTTCCATTTTTTAATAGAGTATCTAAATATTTAAATCCTAAATTAAAATCTTTAGCTATTATCGCATTTGAAAAAGCGAATGTTACATCCTCATCATTTTTTTTAGTGTTTGAAGCAACTAAATCATGAGTTATGTTATTGCTTAAATTAGAAAGTCTTTCAATTTCATTAATAGTTATGTCTATATTATTTAAACTATTCTTATATATTTCCAATAAAGCTTCTCTATTTATACTTATATTCTCTTTTTTAAAATAATCAGTTATGTAAGTTACAACATCATCTTCATTGTTACCAGTTAAATCAATAAATTTTACTCCTAAAGAAATCAGATCTTTTACAATTTTTTTAGATTTTAACACTTCATCATTGATAAAAATTACCATTGTCTTATCATCTAAATTGGATAATACATTTTTTAATTTATTACATTCTTCTTCATATGAAAAATTACCAGCAAAGTATTTTACGTTTTTAACAATTATACATTTACTCTCAGAAAAAAATCCAAAATGTTGCATGCTTTCTATTACATCATCAATTGAGTCTTCCACTAAAGAAAAATTTTCAATCTCTTTATAGTCTTTACTAAGTTCTTTTATTTTATCATTTAAAAATGTAAAACTATTTGATTTAATAATGTATTTATTTTCCATGTGATCCACCTTTAAAATTATAGCATTTAAAATTAATATAATAAAGGACTTGCAATAAGAAAAATTATTTGATAGAATTAGATATGTCAATGGCGAAATTGGTGAAGTGGTTAACACGCCGGATTGTGGCTCCGGTATGCGTGGGTTCGATTCCCACATTTCGCCCCATTGAAAAATTAAAACTAAGAATTAATTTCTTAGTTTTTTTCTTGCAAATAATATCGAACGTTTGTTATATTTTTTTATAGGAACATCAGTTGTTGAGTGTCTACCTCCATTCTTTATAGAGAGGAGGTTCTTGATATATATGGGAAAGAAAGATTTCTTAATCTTAAGCTTGATCATTATAATCATTTTGTTAATAGCCTTACTCTTCATTACTTTGAAGTAGTATCACCTATAAATAAAAACGACACTCATCTGCAAAGATAAGTGTCTCCAAAATTTTCAGGTAGACATTCAACATGCAAAAACTGAACGTTCCCTTTTTTATTGTATGCAATATTGCATCTCTAAATACATATTACTACATATGTTTTTATTTTGCAAGGAAATAAGAAGCTTCCTTGACAAAATCAATATTTTCTTTTAAAGTCATCTTTCTAAAAACTATTGTTGGATAATTCATTATATGCCTCCATTACATGTTTTTAATTATATACTCCCATGATATTTCAAATTTTTGTCAGTTAATTTTTGCTATACTATAAATATTATGTTTTATTTTTTTAAACGATCCAAATTATTACCTTTTATTGCTTTATAGTAAGCTATAATATCGTTAATTAACTCACTATTTGAAATAACCGACCAGTGATCTCCTTCATACTTGCGGTTAAATACACAAGTAATTCCACTATCTTTATAAATTTTTTCTATAAAGTCAAATAATTCGTGAGAATCTTGACTTATTCTATTTATTATGTTTATTTGCTCTTTTGAATAATAGCCATCGTGATACAATACTTGATAATTTCCATCTACATCAAGCAAATATTTTATTGTCCCATCTGAATTTAAAGCTGGAACCACGTTATTAAATTTATCTTTTTTGTAGTGAACAATACCATTATCATCAATATAGTCAATGGCAACTTCAAACTTTGGTGTTGCAGGTCCCATACTTTTATCCTCACTACCCAAATAATAGAAATGATGTATTTTTGCAAATTCTTCTAAATTAAAATTTATATTACTAACTCCAACAGGATAAGTCAATTTTTCACCATTCACTTCATCTTTTGGAATTATTAAGCGACCTCCACATCCACCGCCAATAACCATTAAGCATTCAGTTGGATGTTTAGCTGAGAAATAATTTACAAAATGGGAGGTTGCTGAATATCCGTTTAGTATCACTTTATCGTTTACTATTTTATTTTCTTTTGCTCGAATAAAATTTTTGCTATAGTTAATCATTTTTAAAACCTGTCCATCCAAATTAATAAATTTTTTAAAATCTTCTGCTGTAAATTTTGTAAGCTTTTTGCTAATTGCTGATTTTGCATCTTTAAATTCATTTTCATTATCATAATTCGTATCCAACAATTCATATCCCAAATACGTTGCATCACATCCCTTAGTTCTTGGAATGACAGGAACCAATATTGCTGAATTAAACTCTTGACTTAATCTTATATTTGTCCCGTTAATTGTATCCTGTCTTTTTTGCCAATCAAAATTAATTATTTCATTTATTGCATTATCAAAAGTATCACGTGAACAATCAACTGTTTGAACACCAACCAATAAATCGCTGTTGTCTTCTAAAGAATCTGGAACGAATAATAAAAACGGAAAATTAAATTCATTATTTGCAGGAATAATGTATTTTGTTCCAAAATTATCAACACCTGGTATTCTACTAAGATTTACTCTATAAGATTTTATTGTAGTATCTAAATGATTTATCCATAATTTTTTTGATTTATAAACTGCGAGTGGATATAAGTCTAAAGTTTTATCAGTTTTGTCATATAATGTATCATTATGTATTACAACCATATGATAAAAATCATTTTTATCATAACAAAAAACACAATATGTCCCATTGGATAATTCCAAATCTTTAATAGTTTTATCTGGATCAAAAGGTATTTTACCAAAGCCCATTGTTTTTTCTAAATAATTTTCAAACACTTCAACATCTGTGTATTCTTTTTTTCCTAACATTAATGCTTCATTTTTTAATTTTTCTTCAATTGTTTCACAATTTTCCCCTGTTAGCAACGAAAATGATCTAATAACACAATTTTTAGCTGTTGCTGGATTATATTCGATGTACTTCACAATAATGATTCACCATTCTATAATTGAATTATATCACATAAATTAAATTATAAATACCCTGTTTTCTATCATATTCTTCTATATAAACAGGAAATTTCTCGTACCATTTTAAAAACTCTTTTTCATCATCAAAAGAATACAGTTTATACCCTTCTTTTGTTATGCATTTTTCTTTTAAATTTAAGAAATTTTTTATAAATTTTTGCCCATCAAGAGTTTGACCTTCAGCACACATATTCTTAAATTTTATTCCTCTACTCATTATATCGTTAATTTTTTTATTCATCCCTTTTAATAGATAACTTAAAACTAATTTATCATCTCTATACTTTTTATCAATAGCAACTGCAGAAATTAAAAGATTGTAAGTATTGTTATCTTCATAGGCTTCTAAAGATTTATAATTTAATTCGGTATCAGATAATTCATTTTTCATAAAGTCTGTAAATTGTTTATCAGTTAAAGGTAATAAAGTTATTTCTCCAACAATGCAATCAAAAATTGCATCTCTTACAAAAATATGAATGTCTCTATTTTTTCTATCCCATATCATAACTTGCTCTACACTTGATATTGTTTCTGGTTCTAAATAGTCATGTTCTATATTCCAAACATCATCAAAATCTTTTTTTGTATGGTTATAAAATTCAATTACATATCTTTCTTTCATATGCGATTCTCCTTAATCTTTATTCTACCATATTTTATTAAATTAGCAATTATTGTCTATTCGTGTCGATTATAAAATATTTGTATTTCTTTATGATATAATCGGTTATAGAGGTGATATATATGACAGATATTGAAATAGCTTCTTCATGTAAAATGAAGCTAATTAAGGATGTCGCGAAGTCCATTGGTATTGATGAGTTAATTGAAAATTATGGGAATTATAAAGCAAAAATAAACTATGATAAAATAAATAAATCTAAAAATGGTAAACTGGTTCTAGTAACATCGATACATCCTACTCCATACGGTGAAGGTAAAACTACTTTGTCAATTGGAATAAATGATGCTCTAAGAAAAATTGGTAAAAATAGTATTGTTGTTTTAAGAGAACCATCACTTGGTCCTACTTTTGGGATGAAAGGTGGCGCTACTGGAGGTGGAAGATCTCAAGTTGTTCCTATGGATGATATAAACCTACACTTTACAGGAGATATGCATGCAATAACGTCTTGTAACAATTTATTATGTGCGCTTATTGATAATCATATATATCATGGTAATGAACTTAAAATTAACCCGAACTCCATTTGTTTTCATAGAACTCTTGATATGAATGATCGTGCTCTAAGAAGATTATCCTTGGATACTCGTAAAGAACGTTTTTGCATTACAGCTGCAAGTGAAATTATGGCAATACTTTGTTTAGCAAAAGATATGACTGATTTAAGAAAACGACTCGATTCTATTTTAATCGGTTACACTTATGATAAAACGCCTATTTTTGCTCGAGATTTAAAAGCAACTGATAGTATGATGATTCTTTTAAAAGATGCGATGAAACCTAATCTAGTTCAATCTCTTGAGAACAATCCGGTGATTGTTCATGGAGGTCCTTTTGCAAATATTGCTCACGGTTGTAATTCTTATATTGCCACTCAAACTGCTCTTTCGTTATGTGATTATGTTATTACTGAGGCTGGCTTTGGATCGGATTTAGGTGCTGAAAAATTTTTTGATATAAAATGTCGATTGGGATTAAAACCTGACTTAGTTATATTAAGCTGTACTGTTCGTGCTTTAAAACATAACGGTTATTGCGATGAATCAGATATTCTTACACAAGATCATAAGTTTTTGAATGCTGGTTTATGTAACCTTGAAGCTCATATTGATAATCTAAAAAAGTTTACCAATAATATTCTTGTAGTTTTAAATCGTTTCAATACCGATACTTCGGAAGAAATTAATATTATAAGAGAATTTGTTTATGAAAAAAATATTCCTTTTGAAATAAGTGATGCTTATAAAAGTGGAAGTATTGGAGCACTGGAGATTGCTAAAAGAATAGTTGAGCTAACTAACAAACCTTCATCTTTTAAATTTTTGTATGATTTAAAAGATTCTATTCAAAATAAAATTAAAATTATTTGTAAGGATATTTATCACGCAAAAAATATTATTTATACAGATGAAGCACTTGTACAACTAAAAAATATCGAAAATTTAGGATTTAGTAATTTACCAATATGCATAGCTAAAACTCAATATTCTTTTAGTGATGATCCTAAAAAGCTTGGAAATCCAACTAATTACGATGTAACAATACAAAAGCTAGAATTAAAAAGTGGAGCTGGATTTATTGTTTGTTTTTTAGGAAACATTATTGATATGCCTGGCCTTCCTAAACATCCAAATGCACTTGATATGAAAATTGATGATAATCTAAAAATAAGCGGACTATTTTAGCCCGCTTTTCTAATTCTATAATTTTTTACTATTTAGCATTTCAAGAGTATAGTCTAAAATTGTATCTATACCATTTATGTAGTCTTCCTTAGTTTGCTCTATTTCGATATCCGGTTTAAAATATACTGGCTTAAAAATTTCTTCGGTAACCTCTTGTATTCTAAAGTTATAAGTTCATTTCAATATTCCTATCTTTATTATAACATAAACTAAATATTATTTGCCGACAATTTATTTGAGGTTAATTCTAAAGTATATTCATTATCGCTTTCAGTTACAACATGTACATAAATTTCAGGAATTTCTTTATCAATTTTCAAATGTTTTAAATCAAATAATTCTGAGTCTTTTCTAGTGTCTCTCCAAACAAAATTCATCGAGTTTTCTCCGCCTTCAAAAATTAATCTTTCTTTATTTTGATATAAATAGTAAAATTTAATCGTTTTTAATTTCTCAGAAGATAAAAAGTTAATTTTACATGGTGAAAAATAAATGTATTCTGGACTTGTTACCAATAATCCTTGATTACAGGATATTTCACTAGATTTATACTCAATCTCATATATGCTATTTTTATTGTAATGTTTGATAGTAAAAAGTAAACTGAAGATTATAAAAAAAATTACAAATAGAAAAATCACTATTCTAAACACCCTTTTGTAAAAATTATATGATTTAAAATTATTATAAACTACTCTCACTAAATCTTCTTTGCTATTTACATCAAACAGATCATTTAAAGTAGTATTGTAAAATTTACAAATGTTTAACAAAGTTTCGTAATCGGGAATACTCTTTCCAGTCTCCCAATGTGAAATAGCTTGTCGGCTAACATATAATGCTTTGCTTGCTTCATCTTGAGTTATACCTTTTTCTAATCTTAATTTTTTTAATTTATTACTAAGCTTTGTAGTATTCATAACATTATCACCTACTTACATAGTATCATATAATAAAAAAAATAAAAGCAATTGCTAGTTGCTTTTATTAATTCTATTTGATTGAAAATATTTTAAATGGATCTATAGCTGTTTCATCTGAAAGTGAACTATCGTTATAAATTGAAAAATGTAAACTAGTAAATTCAATTTCTTTATTTTTTCCAATGGTTCCAATCTTCTCACCTGATTTTACAATATCATTTGGTTTAACAAGAACATCGCTAAGACCACCATAAAGCGTGAAGTACCCATTTGAGTGTTTAATAACAACCACTTTACCATATTTATCTTCAAGAGAAGATAAAGTATCAAGTTTTATAACTACTCCATCATATGCTGCATATACAGGTGAAGCAAATTCAATTCCACCAATATCTATTCCTTTATGATCCACTCCCCATCTTTTTTTAAAACCCGCTATAACAACAAAAGGTTGCTCAGTTGGCCATGTCCAATCATTACTATTAGATGTATAAGAATAATTGGATTTATGATTAACGGTATAGTAATAAGTGATTTTCTTATTATTAAATATTATAAACGACAATGATATTAAAATGAAGAAACTAGCAAGTATAGGTTTAAGATAATTCTTACTTTTTTGATAAACAGTTTTATCAAGAATTTTGTTTTCTAAATCTTCATTCATTTTTATTTTTGAATAATATTCTTTTATTTTATTCATTGATTATCACCTTCCATCATATTTTTTAATTTTTTTCTAGTTCTAGATAATAATACTTTAACATTGACTTCTGATAACTTCATCATTTCAGCTATTTCTTTTATCTTGTATCCTTCGTAGTAATGTAAAAAAACTATAATTCTTTCTTTTTTATTTAAATTTGCTATAACGTCTAGTAAATCATTATTACTATCAGATACTTTTATATCTTTATCATCAAATAAAGATACTTTTATTCGCCAATGAGATAAAAATAAACTTTTACATTCATTAATCGTAACTTTAAATAGCCATTTTTTAATGTCATCATTGGCAAGCTTTAAAATATCTTTATGTTTATATAATTTAATAAAAACATTTTGAGCTATATCATCAGTATCAGATTTATTTTTAGTATAGCTATAAGCAAGTCGATAAACATCATTTTTATATAAATTAAATATTTTTATAAACTTGTCATTCATTTACTTATTTTCTCACTTTCAATATAATAACTAATATACTCGGTAAAAGGTTACAAAAAAATTAAACTCACATGAAAATGTGAGTTAATTATTGATTTCTTTATTTACAAAAGTTAAGTTTTTGGAATTGTATTCGTTAATCTGACATCCACCTTGAAATTCTATTTCGTTCTTACATGCTATTCCGCTTTTTATAATTATTGATGCTAAATTATCATCCAATAATGATTCTCTTGTATTTTCCACAATTCCATCAACCAAGACTGATGCATTTGAAACTAAGATATTTTCTCCATCTTTAAGATAATAATTATCAATTTTTGGAGGATAAAATTTCTCAATAGCAAGATTTTCTGCTCTACCTTTATCAATAACTCTAATTGATTCTTTTTTACAAGAAAAGAATGATGATTCAATTAGTTCTTGAATGTTTTCTATATACATTTTATATATCCATGGGTCTTCTTCTTTTATTCTATTTAACTCAGCTTTATGATATTCATCAGCTGCTAATATTAAACTTATAGCTTTAGAATACTTACCAATATGAGATTGACATTTAGTAACATATGTTTTCAATTTTGATAAGATTCGTTTTGATTTAGGTGTAAAATAAGTTCCATTAGTTGTTATACTTACCCCAAGAACTATACATTCTGACTGGATTATGTAGTCAACTAACATTTCTAATATATCCGCAGCTAATAAAACATCTCCGCCATCAAGTTCTAAATTATGAATAATTGTATCCTTTGTAAATATTTTAGGTAAGAACTTTGCTTGAAAGTCTTTTCCGCTTGCTGGACCTTTCTCACAATGCTTACATCTAAGCGTACATCTTCTAGTAGTTTCAATTTTTAAATTATTGTAAGTTATCATAGCATCACCACTTTCTTAAAATCATTAATTGGAATTTTTTCTAATTTCTTCAACCAGTTGATCAAGTATTGCTTCTCTTCTATCTTCTCTAGATGTATTAATTAAATTAAATCCATATTTTTGACAATCATTTTTTAATACTTCGTTTTTTTCTAAAATTTCTTTAACATTTCTTTCTATATCTTCAATTCCTACATAAGTTGGCCAATCAAAAGGTTTTGAATATTTTTTCATGTCTTCTCTAATATTTGTTTCATCAGCATCTAAATTAGCTAAAAAATAGATTTCTACTTTATCCTTATATTCAAACATAGATAACTGTTTAGGTGTAAAAATATACTCATAAATTGTGCTTACACCATAATTTTTAGCATCATCTAAACTTCTTTTTACCATTTCGTTTAGTAATGTTACGTATTTATCATCGTTATGATCTTGTAAAACTCTAAAAGACTCTTCAAGTGAATCTAATAACATATCGAAATTATAGTAATTAAAATTATATTTTTGATGAAGCTTCATTGTAAGAGTTGTTTTACCTGCTCTTTTGTTTCCAGCAATAATTACTACTTTTCCATTTTTCATTTAATCACTTCCATAACATAATTATAACTAATAAATCTATTTTATCAAAGAAAAACAAAAAAACTTGCATAGAATTTATGCAAGCTCATTAGTTTTTACGAATAATTTAAGTTTTTAAAATACATGATAATGATCTAATAATTTTTTTGAGTTACTAATATCATGCATAACAGAATTTACAGTATATCCATTTTGTTGAGCATATTTTAAAGCCCAATTATTCAACAATATTTTGTATATTTCTTCATAATTTGAAACAACGCCAGTATCATGTAAAAATGATTGTTCTGCCATTCTTCTTGTACATATTTGGTAATCTTTATAACTACCAATTGAATCATCAAATCCATATCGACCATTTATATATCTAAAAATATTTAAAGTGTTTTCATATGCATATTCAAAAGCATAATACTCATCTGGATTTGTTATATACAAGTAAAATTCCTTTCTTATATCCGCTTGTTGTTGTCTTTCAGTTACTTCATGACAATCAAAATAAGTTTTATATTCTTTTAATTCACGGTAAAGTTCACCTTCACCTTGATTTAATCCACAAATCAAATGATGAAATAAAGCATGAAATTGTTCATGTAGCATCGAATCTAAAAGTCTTATATTAAGACCTTCCACTTCTTCATATGTTTTTTCTCTTGTTATGGGATTATATGTTTCTTCTTTTCCTTCAAAAATATACTTTTCATTAAATAGTATTTTACCTGGTTTACCATTTTTACCAAAAATTATTCCGGCATTCATCAATCTTTCATCTTTGTTGTCGGAAACAACTTTATATGGTTTTCTATTTTGCTTCTTTGCTTCAATGTTTTCTAATTCTTGCAAAAGAGTTAAACGTTGTTCAGGTTTAAGTGATGAAAATCCTGACGAATGAAATAAATAAAATAATTCGCATTCTTTTCCAATCGCATCAAAATTCATATAATCTCTTGAACGTATAATTTTGTTTATCATTATTATCCCCTCTTTAATAACGTTAGTTATTCTAACAGAATACGAAAAAAATTGCAAATAAAAAATAGATTCGTCACCACAATCTACTTTAAGTACTTCATTTTAAATTATTATTATATAAAATTATCTCAATCTTATTCACATAGTTATATGAATTAGAATGGCTTGCATGTCCTAAAAAAGAATTATAACTTAATAAAAATTTTTTATCATAAAATATATTATTATTTTTTAAATATATCCATTGTTTAATTGATTTTTTTACTTTCTTTTTAAAACGTTTTCTAAGAAGAATATGTGTTGGATAAATAATATATCCACAAAAATCAACACCTAGTTTATTGGGATAATATCTGCTTTTATGATTAAGCAACAGATTTAAATGGGCACTTACAAAAGTTGAAACTAAGTTGAGCACTTCCTTTGCTTCAGCTTTGGTTTTTAAAATAAAAATCTGATCATCCATATATCTTGTATAAAATTTTATTTTTAGTTCGTCTTTTACATAATGATCTAATTCATTTAAATAAATATTGGCAAAGAACTGACTGGTATAATTACCAATTGGAATTCCGACTTCGTTGCCATCGTCAAGAATTTTTTTACTGAATTCAAGTAATTTTTTATCTTTAATTTTAGATGATAATATTTTTAATAATATTTCTTTATCTATACTATAAAAATACTTTTTTATATCTGTTTTTAAAATGTAATAGTTTTTTCCATATAGTTTAGTTGCATTTCTCAATTGATTTTGAACACATATAACTGATTTATGTGTTCCTCTATTATCTAAACATGCATATGTATCATTGATGAACCTTTTCATGAAATAAGGTTTTATAAACTCTTCAACATACCATTGATGAACTATACGATCACGATAAGGTAAAGATTTTATTATTCTTTCTTTTGGTTCATGAATAACAAATTCTCGATATTCTCCAAACTTATAAGTATTATTTTTTATCTCGTCCATTATTCTTATAAGATTAGTTTCTAATTCCATTTCAAATATTATTACTTCTTTTTTAGTTTTTTTACCTTTAGAAGCACGTATGTGGGCACTTAACATTTTTTCGAAAGTCAATTTAGATAGAAAAACATTTTTTATTGTTTTAGGCATGAATTTATCCAGCCTCCTAAAGACATACTAACTAAATTTATTTTTCTACTCCATGCTTCATAATTACGAATGTTTATATATTTTCTTTTGTATGATAATCTAGCAAATACCCTTTGCATTTTTAAATTGATATCAAGTTCATTTAAGTATTTTAATTTTTCCTTTTTATCAAATGACTTATATGCCAGTAAAATATACTTGATACCTTCGTAGGATGAATTTTTTATTGTTGCAACTATGCCTGATTTAGTTGAATTAGGATATTTCTCGGTGATCATTTCAAGATATATAATAAAATCCATGTATATTTGATAAATTCGTGTTTCTTCAACACAGCTAGCTTTCACTAATGAGCTTCTCCTTTACATCCTTTAATATATTTAATGCCTGCAAGGGCGTTATAGAATCAATGTCTAAGTTGATTATTTTTTCTTTAATTGAATCATCAATATTAGTTTTTAAACTATCTATAACTTCGACGTCTAAGTTATGATTTTTAAAAACACGAATATAGTTATCAAGAACATCAGCAGGAAAACCACACTTGTATGATTCGCTTGAAAATTTCACTTTTTTTAATACAACATAATCATTGATAGTATCACAATCTTCACCAACAAATATATAAAATTTGCCGGATTTAAAAAGATATAATTTGTTTGCATCTTCTTTTTTTAATTGCAAATACTTTTGATATATCACACTCAATATTACCACCTCCTTTAATGCTATTAAAAAAGTGGAAACGATCCACTTCTTTTCATCTTTGATGTTCATCATTTTACTACTAACCAAAGACATTCTTTTTTATATTTTATTCTACTATGTAGAAAGGTTATAAATTTCTAAAATAAACACTAAAACAAAATCCGTAGATTAATGATATAAAATATAAATATATTTTCCTTATCTTTGTTTATGTGAAGAATAATCTTATATATTTTAGTGGAGAGAACAAGGCGGAACCCGATGTTAGTGTTGGCACCTCCTGTGTTCCTATTGAAGTTGAACTGACCTGCGAGAACTCCATTGTCGTAATTGCCGCCTCGATTGAACCAAGGATAAGTAGAGTCAACAAAGTTCGAATTGTCGCCGTAAGGAGTAAAAAGAGTCAAAAAATCTAATTTTAACAACTTATAACCTACATTTATACTAAGACTAATAAATTAATATTTTAAACTAACCTACTAGACATAAATGCCAAAAAAGCGATTCCTTTCCGCTTAAAAAGAAGGCGGAAAGGAATATTAAAAGTGAAAAAAGTAATTGTAAAAAAACAAGTTTTTTTACCCTAGGAGAGAACAAGGCGGAACCCGATGTTAGTGTAGGCACCTCCTGTGCTCCTATGGAAGTAGAACTGACCTGCGAGAACTCCATCGTCGTAATAGCCGCCTCGATGGAACCAAGGATAAGTCGAGTCAACAAAGTACGAATGGTCGCCGTACCAACTATTATGGTATCTAGAGTTGTTATCTCCGTCCAAATATGTTTTAAAAGGTCCCATTTCTCCGGTTGCATCTCCAAGTATTCTATATTGATAAGATGTCATTGTTGATGATGATGAATATACATCATAATATTTAGAATCATAATTAGCAAGAGTTGTAGCACTAAAGCCACTTGATCCTAATTGACCACTCATATATCCTGCTACATATTCGTGTGCTCCGCCAGACATATCATATATTCCACTTATATTTCCTGTTGTTGTTGCAAGGTAACCAATACTTGTATTATAGGCGTTATTATATGTGTTTCCATCGCCATAAGTTCCTGGATACGTTTGTTGATTTGTACTTGGAAGCGCTGAATATCCTGTTTTATATGAACTATTATTATTAATGTTAACTTCCGCATTGATTCCATATTTGGAATGGCTTAAGTATGCTACTGCTCCCCATTCGGTATTTTTCATCATATGTGAATTCATTGCTCTTTTATAATTATAAGATGCTGTAAACATATTCATGACTGTTGAATTTCTCCATGAGTATGAGTTTGGTTTTATTATTATTTTGCTTGAATCACTTGAATTTACTTGAGCAGCAGTTGCACTTGTTGCTCCTTTGTATCCGGTTTCAAACTTTCCTGCCCAAAATCCATTTACTCCCATACTTATAAATGCTGGATGTGTCATGTATTCACCATTTTTACAATTTCCACTTGACCCGCTTGTCATTGGAGTTTTACATGATACTCCTGAGATGTCAGTTGTATCGGTTGTATCAAACACGATATTTATTTCATGAATATTTTTTGAAGCTGTTCCAGTATTCCATAACTTATATTTATATTTTGGAATCCATACAAAGTAACTTTGAATGTCGCTTTCTTTTATTGTATCTCCTACTTTATAACTTGCACCACTATTAAGGATAACTGCATTTGCCCAAACTTTATCACAGTAGTTATACCATACTTTACTTGTATCAGCATAAGTTACAGTTCCATCATCCGACAATTTTACTGGTATTAAACCATCTTTTAAAACTGGCTCTGCAACTCCTTTTGAACAAGATGTTAAATTAGACGCTTTACTATAAAGTTCATCTAATGCATCTTGTACATTTTTGGATTTTAATAAAGATGAAGAATTATCATAATATACATCTTTTCCAATAATTAAATCTGCGGCATACGCTACACTTACAAATAGTATTAATGCACACATACCAATTATCAATATTTTTTTATTTTTCATAACACCACTCCTCTAAACTAACATCGAATTAATTTCATCTATTGCACATTGAACTGTTTCACAAGTAGATTTTGATTTTGTATTATCATACTTAGTATATCTAGCGTGTAAAATAGACCAATCTGCATAGAGAATTTCATCTTCATTATCTTCTATCTTTGTTTTTTCATTAATGTTTTCTTTATTCTTATTAAACCAACCAAGAAAAATTGAATTTCCTCTTACCGTATTTGGCAAACCATCATAAGTAATATTTCCATCATATATTGTATAAGGTTTATCAATACTCGCCCCAATCGAAGAATAGAAAACAGCTTTATTTTTCTTAACCGTTGTATCCCGTGATACATTTTCGTATGTTAATCTACATAAAATTGTCTTTTCAGTTGTATCACTTTTGCTTATTGTCATCTCTCCAGAATTGATTTGTTGAGCACTAATTAGAGAATCAAAATTATTAGTTATATTTAATGTTGTATTATCACTTGCTGAACAACTTAACTTAGCTGATTCATCATACTCTGTTGCATTATTTCTAATATAATAATTGATTTTTAGTGATGATTCACTCATAGTAAATGTGAAACTTGATAAATCATCTGATAAATAATCAAAATGATTTTTAGAATCTACAAATACATTTCCAATGTAACAATCTAAATCACTTAAGTTAACTGCTAATAAAGCACTTCCATTTGTGGATAACTTACTGCTAACCGTTGCATAACCTATTGTCATAAGAATTAGACAACATATAAGTATACTATGTTTAGATAAATGATAATTTTTTAATTTATTTGCAATTTTTTTCACATCTTTTACCTCTAATTATCTATACTTTCTTTATTCTTAATTTAACTATAGCACAAATATTTCTTGCAGTAAATAGTTCATGTGAATATTTTTATTTAAATAATATCATACTTGTAATGAGGTGTGTTATGAGATTAAACTTTAAAAGTTTGCCTGAACTTTTAGCATTTAATATCAAATATTATCGTTATTTGAACGGTTATTCTCAAGAAAAACTGGCTGAATTATGTAAGTTAAGCCCAAGATATTTAACAGATATTGAAAGAGGAATACATTGTCCTCCAATTTCTAGGCTTGAGGTTTTAGCCAAAGCACTTAATATAGAGCCATATGAATTATTGCTAAATGGAGATCGAGATAAGAAAATAATTCAAAAGATGAAATCATTCAGGCAATATAATCAAAAATAAAAACGAATCGTCTGATTCGCTTTTATTTTGAAATGTTTTTAGTTTTTATATAGTTCATCATATTCTTCTTGTGCTTCAATAGCTTCTAGAAATGATAATTTAGCTTCACTTATTGCAAGCACAGCAAGTGATATACAACTTGATGAATACTCTAATCTGTCATCGATATATTTTTCTAATTTTTCTTTATCCTTTAATTCTTTTTTTTCTTCTAATTTAGATTTAAAATCGTTTATATCATCTTGAATTTTAGTTATATGACTAGAAAATTTTTCGTGAGTTTCTTGTTGCTTTCTTTTAATATTTTCTTTTGCAGCTTCAATATTCTTTTTAGTTTCATCTATTTTTTTGTCAACATCATCTTTGGCATACATACATTCTAAAACTGTAGTTTCTGTTGCTTCCTTTAATTGTTTATTAACTTCATCAAATTCCTTATTAATCTTTTTTAATTTTTCTTTCATTTCTTTTTCTTTCATAAAAAAGTCTCTCCTATCTTATTATACCTACTATTTATAGATTAATACTCTAATCTATAAATAGATTGTAATATTTTTAAGTTTTTTTGATAAGAGCAAAAAAAATAATTTGTATGTTATCTATACAAATTTATCTTTTTGTTATCTTATTTATTATTGTCTTTCAAATTGTTTCTTAAAATAACCTTGAAGTAATCTCTTTCATCATAAAATTCTGGAGCTGGAAGTCCATATTTTTCCATTTCTCTTTTCATAGTTGGTATTCCCGAGTGTCTATTTTCAATGTAATCCAATTCTTCAAGAATTCGTATGATAGTAGGATTTCGAACTTCTAAAGAGGATGCCGTTCCCAATTTTTCCAATTTGTTTGAACCATATAATGCTCCTGGGCTTACAATTTCTATTCTATCACTATACATATACACAGAAATATATGAACTCTCAGTTTGAGCAGAATAATCTCGATGAATCAAAGCGTTCAACACGGCTTCTCTTACCGCCTCTAACGGATATTCTTCTCGATTAATTCTTTTACCTGATTTGTCTATTATTATGCTTGTTTTCATGTTTCTTCTAATAAATTTTATTGTTTCTTCAAGCATTTCTTCTATATTTCCATCAACTCTTCTATTATCAATAAAACGTTCTCCAAGATTGCCTGTATCACCAAGTTCAATTCCTGGAACTACAACACAAGCTACAAAAAGTTGAGGATAAAAATTTTGAGGATATTTACCAAAAATCATATTTCCAGCCAACGTTGGATGCAAATCTTTGTCAACTATTCCACATAGTTTCAAGCTTCTATTAAAATCATTTGTAGAAAAGTGAGGTTTACTATTTTTTATTTTTTCGATATAGAAATCTATTTTTTTTAAATCTAAATCATTTAATTCAACTCTATCATCAGCTCTTATATCTTCAAAAACATGCTCTTTGTATGTCAAAAGTGAATTCAATTCATAATCTGTCATCAAATCACCCCTATCCCCTATTCGAGTATAAGATCCTTTTCTTATCCCTGCAGGCTTATAATAACACGGCTTATTATTTGGTGTCAATTCTTCTATTTTAACTGCAACAATTATTTTTCCCTCGAATTCTAAAGACAAAATATCTGGTCTTAGTTGTGGGTACATAGAATCACTACATAAATTTGTTATTTGTTTTTGAATGTCATTTACATCATATACTCCTTCTGTTTTAAAATTATTCCTTTCATCTAATCCAAATATAATAATTCCACCATATTTATTAGAAAAACTAGAAAAAGTGTCATAGCATTTTTTAGGAAAACCTAGAGTTGCTGATTTGGCTTCAATCATATTTGTTTCAGAATTGTATTTTCGCAAAATATCTATCGCTTTGAATATATCCTCTTCCATATAATCATCTCCTATAGATATATAACACTTTAAAAAGTTGGTTTTCTTCTTTTTTCATTTAAAAACTACAGTTTTAAGCTGTAGTTTTGCGTGTTTATTCTTTTATAATATTTTTACTGCATAAATATGTTATTAGGAAATATCCTCCGTATATAAGCACAATAATCATACTGGTAAATATAACTGATTTTAATAAGCCATTGTTTCCAAACATTTCAAGGATTTTTAAAGCAAAACGCATACCAAATATCGAATGTATTATAGCAAGCAATAATGGTGTCATAAAGAAGATAAATATTTCCCTGAATAACGATTTTCGTATTAATTTATCATCAGCGCCAATGCGTCTTAAAATGATATATCTACTACGATTGTCACTAGCTTCACTTAAATTCTTTAATGCAAGTATAGCCGCACTAGATATCAAGAAAACAACACCTAAGTATATTCCTAGAAAAGTTACAATTACTCCTAATCCAACTGATGAATCTTCTAAATCGGTTTTAAATGAGTATCCAACGTTTCCGATATAGGAATTTGCTTTTTCAAAAATATCATCAACATCATATTTTTTATCACGTTTTTTCTCTTTATAAATTCCTGTAAAATAATTACATTTTTGTTTGATTCCTTTCAATACAGAATCTGGAACAACAATTATACCTGTATTAACCTTATTATTTGAAATCTCCACAAAGCCCTCGATACATTTTTTATATTTTGGTTTTAATTCATGATTATAAATTTTCACTTTAGTGTTCTTTTCTAAAGCCTCATTTCTTATACTCATCATTATTTCAAAATTAGCAACAATTATATATTCATCTTCATTTAGTCTTAATTCACTTTTCTTATACAATCTAGCTATTTTATTATAGTCACTTAAAGGCATAATAACCTCAAGAGGATCCTCATCATAACCATATTTTTTCATCAAATACTCATACATATTTCCTACTGAATTAGAAAAATAGAAGTTCTCATCAGAGTATAAATTAATTGATGCGTATTCACTTAAGTAATTGCTATAATCGAATTTATTTTTGTCATATCTTTCTTGAACAGTTAAGTTCTTATATCCAGAGTCATCAAAATCAACCTCATCATGACTATAAAATACTTGAGTTTGAACATCAGCGGGTGTTAATTCTTCTAAATTTTTTGTAAGTGAGTCTCTTAAAGAAAAGGAACTAGATAATGCACATATTGTAATAAATAACATTAAACAGATTATGCTCATTGAAACAACAGTAGTGTTTATCTTACTGCTTAATTGCCTTAGCATAAACGAATTTAATCCTTTATAGTATATTCCCTTAATCTTACTTACTATTTTCAATACAAGTCCAGATAAACTCCACATTATTAAAAATGTAGAAATGATTCCATATATAATTGGTTTTATAATATCCTTTATATCTTTTAAATTGGATAAGCCATCTGTTACCATATAGTACGCATATCCAAGTAAAGCACAGGCAAACACAAATACAAGCAAGCATACTAGTGGATTTTTAATCTTAACTTTTTCGTTCTTTTTGCTTGAATAAAGCAAATCTATTAACTTACATCTTGTAACCACTAACGTATTAAATATCATAACTATTAAATACATTATTCCAAAATACACAAAAGTTTTTAACATAGCTGAAATTGAAAATACAAAATGATATTTTTCCATATCAGCATCAAAAAGGGATGCAATAATAATGCTCATACCTTGAGATAAGAAAACTCCAAGAAGAAGACCTGCTGCTAAGGAAATTATACCAATCATTAAGGTTTCTAAAAACAATATAAGAGATATTTTTCTTTTACTCATGCCTAATGTCAAATAAATACCAAATTCTTTATTTCTTCGTTTTATTAAAAATCTGCTTGCATAAATTATTAGAGCCCCTAGGATGAATGATACAAAGACGCTTGTTGCAGATAAGACGGATTCTAGTAAACCAATTATTTCTTCGGTTCTTGAACTTATTTTTAACATTACGACTTGAGAATCAATTGAATTAAAAATATAAAATATTGATACTCCTAGTACTAGAGTAAAAAAGTATATCGCATAATCTTTAAAACTCTTTTTTATATTTTTAAACGATAATTTAGCGATCACTTAAATCCCCTCCAAGTATAGTTACAACATCGATAATCTTGTCGAAGAATTCTTTTCTATCCAAGTTTCCTTTTTCTATTTCATTAAATATACGACCATCCTTAATAAATATTACTCGGCTTGAATAAGATGCAGTATAAGCGTCATGCGTAACCATTAAAATAGTCGACTTTTTTTCTTTGTTTAAATATTCTAGGCGTTCAAGAAGCATTTTCGCTGATTTTGAATCAAGTGCTCCTGTTGGTTCATCAGCAAGAATCAATGATGGATTTGTAATTATTGCACGAGCAGATGCTACTCTTTGCTTTTCTCCACCACTCATTTGATAAGGAAATTTATCAAGTACATGTGTAATATTTAAATATTTACTAACTTCCTTTATTAATTCATCTAAATTTTTTACACTTTTGTTTTGAATAGACAAAGCAAGAGCTATATTATCATAAGCAGTTAAAGTATCAAGTAAATTGAAATCTTGAAAAATAAAACCCAATTCTTCTCTTCTAAATTCACTTAATTTATTTCCCTTTAAAGTTGTGACATCCAAGTCATTTAAATAAATATGACCGCTGGTAACTTTATCAATTGTTGAAATACAATTTAGAAGAGTTGTTTTACCACTTCCACTTGCTCCCATAATCGCGATAAATTCACCACGTTCAACATCAAAACTTATGTTATCGATAGCTTTAGTTAAACTTGATTTACTACCATAATATTTTTCAATTGAATCAATCTTCAATATTTTTTCCATATATTTCACCTTCCATGCTTTGATTATATGCTAACTTTATTAATTAATCGTGATTCTAATATTTCAATATCTTACAATTTTGTAAGGTTAAATCTTATAAAGGTCATTTTTACCAAAAGTAATTGCTATTTCAAAATATTTATTTTCTTCACTTGTTGCACTTATTTTATGTCCAAGTTTTTCAATGAGCTTTTTACTTATGTAAAGACCAAATCCAGTTGAATTACGCATCTTTCTTCCGTTTTCTCCAGTAAATGATTTATCAAAAACGTGTTTTAAATCACTGGCATTTACACCTATTCCATTGTCTTTAATATGTAAAGTTGTCTCCTTTTCATTATCTTCAATATAAAACATAATATATGATTTCCTATTATTATCACAATACTTAATAGAATTATTAATTATTTGATTAAGTATGAATACAAGCCATTTTGAGTCGGTTAAAACTTTAATATTTTTAACATCAACAGTAACATCAATATGATTTTCAAGTATAGAATCTTTATTTTTTAAAAGCACTTCATTAATTATTTTATCGATACTTGCTTCTTTGATTAAAAAGTCTTTTTCAGCATAGTTACTTCTAACATAATAAAGGATTTGATCAGTTAAATTATCTAAACTGTTTAATTGATCTAAAAAATTCTTATTAACAGTTTTATTGTTATGATACATAAGCATAAGCCCTGCTATAGGTATTTTTATCTCATGAATCCACATCTCCACATATTCTTTAAAATCTTCTGTTTCATTTCGGTAATTGTTGATATTCTCCATCATTGATTTATCAATTTTATATAAAGCATCATAAAAAAATTTTCCATCTAAAAATTCAGGTTCTTCTAAAGTCTCTAAAATCAAATATTTTTTATCCAATAAATTCAAGTTATTTAAAAAGTTATCATAATATTTTTTTCTTTTCAAATAAAATGTTAAAAAGTCGACAATAAAATAAATACTCAATAAACTCAAAATCATAATAGTTAAATATTTATTTACACCAAATAAATCAAGTAGAAATAATAAAATGATAACTAATATTATAAATAGTATTATATTTTCTTTTTTTTCTTTTATATATTTTCCTATATTCATAATAAGATATACCCTAGTCCCTTCTTAGTTTCAATTGCATCATTTAATGAAGCATCACTTAATTTGCTTCTTAAACGGCTTATATTAACTGTTAAAGCATTATCATTAACATATTCGTCATTATTCCATAGGTTAGTCATAATTTCATCTCTAGATACAATCTTACCCAAATTGTCAAACAAACACATAAATATTATCATTTCGTTTTTAGTAAGTTCAATTACTTTATCACCACTTTCCAACTCACAACGCGATTTATTAATAAAAAATCCTCGATACATCTTATTTTGTTCTGTATTATCACATCTTTTTAATACAGATTGAATTCTTAATATTAAAATATTAGGATTATAAGGCTTCATTATATAATCATCTGCTCCATAAGTGATTGATAAAGCTTCATCTAGTTCATTATTGTTGCTAGTTACCATAATAACAGGAACATTGCTCTTTTCTCTTATTTTTTTTAATACTTCTTTACCATTTAAGTATGGAATATTGATATCAAGCAAAACTAAATCAGCGTTACTTGCAAATAAAGACTCATCAACATTTGAAAAATCTTCAATACAATAAGCATCATAGTTGGCATTCTTAAGAAGACAAACTAGTTCTTTTCTAATTGTTTCATCATCTTCTACTATAGCAATTTTCTTCATAGTTTCCTCCGTTACTTTATTATATCAAATTTTTTATCTTTTCTACCTTACTTTTTTGTAATGTTTTTTATCTTCATACATCGCTTCATCAGCTATTTTAGTTAAATCATTTAAACTTAAGTTCTTTTCTTTATAAGCAACCCCTATAGCACAGCTGTATTTAGTTTCATTCATTCTTTCTTTAATTTTTTTTACAAATTCTTCAATTTCTAATTTATTTGTATTGTAACAAACGATTAAAAACTCGTCTCCTCCCACTCGATATAAACACATATCCTTTAAAATTATTTCTTTTATCAATTCTACTAAAGTCAAGATAGCCTTATCTCCCTCATAATGACCTAAAGTGTCATTTATTATCTTCAAATTATTTAAATCTATACTGATTATTGCATTAATTTGATTTCTGTTTTTATTTAAATCTCTTTTTAAAGGTTTTCTATTTAATGTATCTGTAAGTTCATCTTTTATATAGAAATCGCATATTAAATATATAAAGTAAAATAATGTAAAGAAAGTGTTTCCTATATATAATTTATCTATTAAAAGCGAGATAATTAGAAAAATATATAAAACAGCACGTATATTATTATCATATTTTGGGTTATTTAAATAACTATGTAATTCAATGGCAACTAAAAATACTATATAGCTAAAGAATACATCGGTTTTATTAAATATAAAATAGGAAATTATTAAAATAAAATTTGAAACAATAATTAATCTTCTTGTTTTTATTGTATAAAAAGAATATAAGATAAAATTTAATAAGTATAAAAAACTAGTGAAATAAGCTCCATTTAGAAATAATAAAAACTCAAATATATTAAGAAAAAACAAAATATTAATGATCAATTTATTGGTTGTGTCCTTTAAATAAAAAATAAATGAATAATAGATAATCATTATAAAGATAAAAAAGACGAAATAATTATTTACAAATATATCAAACATTTAATCACCCTAATTAATAATATTAAAAAGGAAGCAAATAATTACTTCCTTTCTAATAATTGTCTTTCGTATTCATAAGACGCTAACTTATTACTATATTGCAATTTACTTAGTTCCTCATTTATTCCTATAATCCAATATTCTTTATCCTCTTCAGAATTACAATTTTCTATTTCTTTCATATATTCAAATACTTGATTAAGTTCTTCACCAAAGTAAAACTCAAATTCTTCTATATGATTTTTAAAATAATCATAAGTGTATGTTTTGCTTAACATTTCAGTTGTTTTTAAAAAATCTGCAATTTTATATTGTTCTAAACCGATACGTACCATTAAAGATGCAATATGTTCACGTTCTTCACTTGTTAAATCATCACTAATAAGCTCTCTTGTATATAAATTATAATATTTTTTGATTTCTTTTAATATTTTTTTATATTCCTTATCGGTGATAAGATTATCTTTTAATTGATGATTTTCCTTTTTTGAAGAATACACAAATGTATTATTAGTTCTTTTATTATATTTATCAGTTAATATTTTTCTTATTTCCTGAGCAAATATGTGTGATACACGCAATCTAATAAAACTAACGTAAACAACATTAATATCTTCTTTAGTAAATGTCTCTTTTTTGTCAAAATAACTTGATCTAATTTTTTTTACACAATCATTAATGTTCTTAAAATTGAAATAAACATTTAAATTCATACGACAAACATCTTTTTCTAAGTCTTTGTTATTGCATACTATTTCATGAACGTTTCTTGGTTTACCATTACAAAATTCAGAAAAATCGTTTAAATCAAAATATTTTCCTAAAAATGTTTTAAGCATTATTACATAATCAAAAGTGTTAATTTCATTATAATTAAACATTTTGTCAGGATAGTTTTCAACTAAATCAAGTAAAAATTTAGAAATAACTCTTGGATCAAAAGGAGATTTTTTTAATTCATCTGAAAACATTTTAAACATATTAGTGCAACCAAAATAAACATTTTCATTTGTTTCCAAATAATCAGATAAAATAGATATTTCAAGGATTGATTTACTATAATCAATTCTTTCTTCATAGGTAAAATCTTGAATCTTTTTTATGGTATCTTCAATATTATAATTTCCATTTTCATCATTAAATGCTAAATTAAAGCTTCTTCTATGAAAATATTTTATTATTTGTTCAGTTCTCTTCTTCATTTTTATAACCTTTCCTTTTTATTAATTCTATTTCATATTCATAACTATATAATTTTCCATCAAGAGGTAAATTTTTAAGTTCTTCATTTATACCAGTTATCCAAAAGTTTTTATCTTCAGCTGTATTACTTTTTTTTATTTCTTCTAAATACTCATTAATGGTATCTAAAAAATCTTTATAATAAAATTCAAACTCAGCAGTATGATTTTTGAAATATTCATATGTATATGTTTTATCCGTTAAAGATGTTTTATTTAAAAAATCTATTATTTGATATTGTTCTAAATCGATATGGATCATCAAAGATGCAATATATTCTCGTTGTTCATTGGTTATACCGTTCATAACCAATTCTCCGGTATTTGGATTATAATATTTTTTTATTTCTTTTAATATATGTTTATAGTCTTTATCACTTATGTATTTACTTGATTTGTTGAAGTTATTAGTATTTTTTGAAACATCTTTGTGTTCGTCTGCTTTACAGTTATCTTGAGCTAACATAACATTTCTCTTTATTAAAGTCTTATAAACTATATTACTGATTTTTAATGATACTCCAGATAAAAATAAAGTAACAGCAATATCATTTATATCATCACTGCTTAATCTCTCCGATTTAGAAATACGTTTTTCTCTTATTTCTCGGCAATTATTTACAATTGAATCTAAATCGAATAAGACAAAATCTGTTATATCTTTGTTATTTTCAATAGCCATAAAGAATGGATTCCCGTCCATATTTAAAAGACTATAGAAACATAGTGGAGATATTTTCTTGTTTTCTTTTATAAAATAAGTGTCAAAAAAGTCAATATAATTTAAATCTTCTTTCTTATCTGGATTATCTTGCAATTGGGAATATTGTTCAACCAATTCTAGCATGAAATCGGTTACAATTTCCTCATCATAATCAATCGTATTAAAGTATTCTGAAAATCTTTTGAACATATTTGTAGTTATCAATATCGCATTTTGTTGTTGAGTTAAAAAATTATATAAAAATAAAGGAAGAACACGATCTCTAACGAAATCATTTTTTTCATCATTCATTAAGTATTTAGCTCCAATTTCCCCACTAGGATTTTTATCTACAATTAATACCTGTTTTTCATTTCTTAAATAATTAACTACTTTAACAATACACTTTTTCAAATTTACCCCTCCGCAACATGAAGTGTATTGTATCAAATTAATAATTCTTAGTCAAATTTTAACTTTTTTTTATAAAATGTTTGTAAGCAGAATCTTGATTCCTAGAGATATTAAAATAATTCCTCCAATTGTTTTTGATATAGAGGAATATTTGCTACCTATTTTTGATCCTAATATACATCCTATATATGTTGTAATGAATGTTATACTGAAATTTAAGATAGATGATAAAATAATATTAAGATTTAAAAGAGCATAGGAAATACCAACTGAAAAAGCATCCATGCTTATAGAAACTGATAAAAGAAACATAATTTTAAAACCAAGAGAATCATTTAATTGAACTACGTCGTCTTTTTCTCTTATCATACTTATTCCTAAAAATGAAAGAATAAAAAACGAAATATAATAAGCAACACTGAAAAGTTTCATAGAAATTATATTACCAAGATAATACCCTAATACCGGCATGATTGTTTGAAATATTGAAAACCAAATTGAAGTTGTTATAGAGCTTTTGTATAAATTATTATTAAACTCAATTCCTTTACATAAGGATGTTGCAAAAGAATCCATGCTTAGAGAAAAAGATAAGACAATTAATTCAATTATATTCACAAATTATCACCTATAAAAATATATTCTTAAATAAAAAAAGTAGTATAAAACTACTTACTTAATTTAAAATCTTCTAAAGTAAACTCACTTTCTGATTTATAACCGGTTAATTTTTTTAAATTCGTTATTTCTTTAACTGTAACTAAATAGTTAAATGTTGTTAAAGTTGAAGTTATAACTGCTAGAGAAAAGAAAATGATGCTCATAAGAAATAGAAAATAATTTCCGATAAAGAATGTTAAGCATATAAGTGTACCAAATCCAATTATAGCGATAAGATTAACTAACAATACTGCTAATCTCTCTTTATAATTTTTTTCATATTCATCTATTTTTCTTTGAATATTTATTTTGTTTTGAACAACAGCTTTATTTAATTTTGAAATATTACTTTTAGTATTTTTTACAATTCTATAATCTCCAGTTGAAGAAAATATTTTTATTTTATCATCTTCAATTTTATATTCAACTATATATTTTTTATATCTTTTGTTAAAGAAATTTTGATATTTTTCTTTTAACTTATTTAGTTTTAATTTGATTATTTCTACTATTTTCAAGTTTACCCCTCCTCATTAATTGTTCTATATAATAACACATATTAAAAAGTTATTCAAGAACATAGAATTAATGCATGAAAAAAGAGATGAAAATTCATCTCTTTAACTTAATGACATTAGAGTAATACGTGCGTATCCATTGCCAGATTGAACACCTGAACCCGGAGTATTGCTTAATGCATAAGCGGGGTTGATATAATTGCTTCCACCTGTTGATGCATGATTTGTTTGACCACAACTCAATGAATAGAATGTTTTATAGTATGTATGATTGCTTGTGTATAGGTTTGATGGAACTTGGTTTCCTACACCAACAGCACCGGCTGTTGATTTTCCACAACTTCCACAAAAGTTTACCCAAACACGATCATACCATTCTTTTCCGACATCGGTAGATGAATCTCCACAAGCCGAATGATGCGTATCATAAAATTGCGTATAGATATGTGCACTTCTACCACAAACTGGACAGTTGAATACACCATTATCAACAGGAGAACCTGATTTATTATAAGTGACTGTACAAGTGAATGGTAATGAGGCACTGCTGGTATAGCAACCATTGCTTGTTGAATAATAAGTCGTATTATTTGTTGTATAAGCATAACCTGAATGGATATGTGCGTGTCCGCTTTGTCCACCAGACCCACCGGCTCCTCCACCTGCATGTCCAGCTTGTCCTGCATTTCCTGATATATTTCCGGCTGTGCTACCACCAACACCTCCAGCTTGAGCTGATGTGGCTCCTCCGCCGCCTCCAGCAATCAAAAGAGTACCTTTAGTATTGGAATTTATGTAAGTCATTCCTCCACCAACTCCATATGCAGTGGCGCCTCCACCACTATTGTAACCATTTTGTCCTCCAGTTACTATAGTTAATGCTTCTCCTTTTGATAAGGTAAATGTTCCAGTCATGGAACCACCTTTACCTCCTAAAAGAGATCCATAATTTCCACCTTGGGCTCCCCACGTCTCTAATTTATATGTTCCAGCACATGGTGTTGAGAAACTTTGTGATCCACCAGTATACCCATAATTCCATGTTTGACCAATGTTATATGGACATAAAGCAGCAGTTTTGATTGTACATGTACTTCCTTGAGCATTACTATTGTTGTTTATGGTTATTGTTTGACTTCCTGTTGCACTTGTTCCTGTTGTTAATCCACTTATTGTATATCCATTTGTACAACTTGCTGATTCTATGTAATAATTGCTTGATGGTTTTATTGTTACTTTTCCGCTTCCTCCATAGTTTACATTCAATGATGTTGGATTTATTGTTACATTACTTCCACTTACGCTTACTCCATAACTATTTACTTCCCATACAGCATACATTGTTGTTGTTTTATTTAAGTAGTAGTTATATGATAAGGCATATTTTGTTCCGCTTAAACTTCCTTCTGCCCAACTTTTTAATGTATATCCTGTTTTACTGACATTATTTGGTAACACATATAAATGGTTAGATGCTCCATTTATACTATTATAGTATTGTGTTGTTGTTTGGGTTTCTGGTTGTGGACTTCCTCCACCTACATTATAGCTTAAGCTTATTGTTCGTTTATATACTGAATTTAAATCTAATGAATTCTTTAGATTTATCGTTGCACCTATTTTATAAGTTGCATCTGCTTCTCCTCTTGTTCCATCTGTTCTCCATCCTAATGCTGTATATGTGCTTATTGCATCTGGTGTAGGTATTGTATATTTTGGTATTGTTTCATGATCTCCTACATCACTTGTTATATATTCTACTGTATTTGTATTTGTTTTTATCGTATTACTTGCTCCTGTATGATAGTTTAAACTTACACTTCTTACATAATGTGCATAGTATGTTGTATTTTCACTTATTTTCATATTCGCATTTGTTGCTGTATATTTATTTGAACTCCACTCACTAAAAGCTGTTTCTTTATACATGTATGGTGTTAATGGTACTGTAACTGTACACTCACTTGCACCATTATATAAAATACATGAGCTGGTTAATACATCTATTTCTGATTCATTTCCATAATAGAATGTTCCTACTATTTGTTGTTTCTTTCGTGTTACTGAATAGAATGTTTGATCACTTGCTATATCATAATAGAAATTGTTTGCTGTTATAACATTTGTTCCTCCTTGTGTTGTATCCCAACCATCCATTATATATTCACTTTTTGGTATTACTATGCCTGTTTCTATTTTACACGTTGCATCATTGTTGTATTTATTACATGTTGTCTCACTTAATTTATTTTCTCCTGCATTTGTATCTACCAATATCCATTTTGCTTTTACTTCCTTTTTATAGATTGCATATAAAGTTATATCATGGCTTGGCATTTTGATTTCATTTTGTCCGACTGTTGCAGTTTTATTTTCATTCCATCCAACAAATGTATATCCTTCTTTTATTCCTCTTGGGGTTAAATCAATATTATTTCCAAATGTTTCTTCTTCTACATGACTTGTTACACTTGTTCCTCCATTGGTGCTATAATCATATGTTATGTTATAGGTATTTGCTTTCCATACAGCTATGGCTTCCGTTGTTTTATTTATACTTATTGTACTTCCATTTTTATATGTTTTATTATTTATTGACCATCCACTTAATTTATTTCCTTCTAAGCTTGTTACTCCATTTATTACTACCTCTATAGACTTTTCTATACTTGCTTCTGTTGTATTATAATAAACTTTTTTTGTTGTTGGAGTTATTTTTTCTTTTCCTCCGTTTTCATTATATATTAAGCTTATATCTTTTTTATAAACTCCGTTATATGTTTGATCTTCATATACTTTTATAGTTTCTCCAAAACTATATGTTTTTCCTTCTGCCAATGTGTCTATTCTCCAACCATCAGTTACGTATCCACTTATAGCATCTGGTGTATCAAGTTCAACATCTACTCCTAGGTTTGTTTTTCCACTTGCATTTATTAAAATTTTATCTTTATATATTTCACTTGATGTTATACTTCCAAAAACTCCACTTTTATAGTTTATTGTTAGCAGTTTTTCGTATACTGCATAATATGCTTTATTTTGGCTATTTTGTTGTTTAGTTTCAATTTTTATTGTATCTGGACTTCCACTCCAACCAACAAGTATTCCTCCATTTGTTGTTACATTTGTTATTCCACTTTCTGTCTCACATGTTTGTTCTCCATTATATTTATTACAACTTTTTTCTACTTTTTTTCGGGTTTCTCCATCATAATAATTATAAGTTATTTTTACAGCATCATCGTTTCTTATTACGGCATACATCGTTGTATTTTGGCTTAAGCTTACTTTTTCACCTTCGTTATATTCTCCTTCATGTGATTTTTCGTCTCTATTCCATCCTAAGAATGTGTAATTTTTTCCAACTTTTATTAATGTTGCTAAACTTACTTCTGCTGACGTCGCTTTATTATAAATTGTATATTTTTCTTGTTTTGAATTTGATAAGACATATGCATTTTCATCTCTTATTTTATAGTTTACTGTTATTGTCTTTTTAAACATTGCATATAATCGTACCTCTTTTACATCTTCTTCTGGTATGTATGTGTCTATTGCTCCTCCTGGTGAGTCAGCATATAAGCTCCATCCAATAAACTCCCATCCTGGTTTATATGCTTTTATTCCTTTTAAGTTTATTTCTTCGTCTCCTTGATAATATACAATTGAACTTTTATCTGCTCTTATTCCACCATTTTCTTGATAATCTAATATTATTCTGCTTCCATTTATTGTCCATTCAGCAGTTACTTTTGTGTTCTTTGATATCTTAACCATACTTCCTGCTTGATATTTTGTTCCACCTATATTCCAACTTTCAAATATATGGTTTTTCTTTGTTATTTTTAATCCATCGTCTAGTTTTATTTCAGCCTCTTTTTCCTTTTTACTACCAGCATTATAATATATGCTTGCTGTTTGCTCAGCCGGAATATTGCTTTCATCTTCTCCAGATTCGTATGTTAATTTTACTTTTCTTTCATATATACCATTATATGTTTTATTTTCTTTACTTCCTTGTTTTCCTTCTTTTATTTCTGCATCTTCATTTTCTAAATCTTCTCGATATCCTTTAAACGTATATCCTTCTTTATCATTAAACGTTGGTATCATCTTTTCTTCTTGTATTACTTTTATTCCTTCTCTTGTTGTTTCATACCATGTTTTCACCTTTACGTTTTCTGTTTTACTTGCTCCTACATAGCTTAGAGTTGATTCTTTTTCATAGTATGCGTAATATTCTTCTCCTTTGCTTATCTCAAAGTTTTCTTCTTTTACTGGTGTTTCACTTTCTTTAGTATATCCACTTAAAGGTATTCCTTCATATGGCTTACTTACCAAGCCGCTTACGTCTATTTGACAACTACTTTCTCCATTATATTTGTAACATTTTAAAACATTTTCTTCCGGTGTTGTTCCATCATATGTTATAAATGTTGCACTTATTGCATTTTTTTCATATGTTACCGAATAGTATTTTTCATCCTTATTGATTTCTATCTTTTCTTTTCCAACATATTCAGCTGTTTTGCTTCTTTCTGTTTTACTCCAGCCAACTGCTTTATATCCCATTTTGGCACTTATACTTGGTATTTCTATTGTACAATTCGTTTCATTTCCATATAAAGTACATGTTTTTTTAGTCTCTTCACTTACTGCGGGAACTTTTTCTCCGTTTTTTGTTACTATAAATTCAGCAGTTACTTCTTTTTTATAAATCGCATATAACGTTATATCTTCTGTTATCTTTTTTGTTTGAAGCCCAACATGCGCATCTTTATCTATATTCCATCCAACGAATGTATATCCTTCTTTTTTTGCTTCTACGCTTAAGTCAGCTAGTCCATTATAGCTTACTTCTCCTGTCTCTTTAGTTGATGTTGTTCCTCCATTTGTCCAGTAGTCATATGTTACCTTATTTTTTCTTATTTCAACATTTGTTGTTTCTTTGCTTACTAATCCACTTCCACTTGTTGCTATTACCTCAACTTGAGCATAACCATTTTTTAACTCTGACATATCATTTATAAGCTGTTTTTCATCTTCTTGGATTGATAAATATTGTAATGTTCCTCCAGATACTCCATATTTTACTTCAAACAAGTCTCCTAATGACTTACTTTTTCCTTCTACTATTTCTATGCTTTCTTGAGTCTTTGTTATCTTTATTGGCTCTTTATCCACTTTTACAGTTTCTTCATCGCATTCTATTTTACTACTTCCATTTTTGTCACTTGCTTCGATACATATTTTTTGAGCACTGGCATTTGTTTCATATTCTATTTCTACAATGTTTTCTGTTCCTTTTACTGTTAGTTCTTTATCTGGTGTACAACTTCCTTGGATTGTTGTACAATATTTTGCCTCTTCTATCGCATTTTCTGATTGTATACTTGCATATCTTATGGCTTTTCTTTTATATTCGTTAGATCCTTCTGTATATAGTCCTGTATATCTTATTTTTATATCTTTATTTTTACATGTTATTAAATCATAGTCGCTTTTCTTTGCTCCTCTTATACTTGCTCGATATTCATATGCTACATCTATTTCCGGAAACTCGTTTCTTTCGGTTGTACTCTTATTACTGAATACTTCTGTTGTTTTATAATATATATCTCCTATCATCATGATATTATATATTTTTACTTCTTCTCCGTCTTTTATACTTCTTGCTGCTTCCGCAAAATCCTCTAGACTTGGTGAGTATCCATTATCTACATTAAATATATAGTCCCCTACTACAAAACTTTGGACTATTTTTCTATCTTTATATTCATTATAAGACATCTCACATGCTTTTGCATCTGAGATCATAAGTAAATTCATTATTATCATTACTATTATACTTACTGCCTTCTTCATACTTTCTCCTTAATATTATTTTCGTCTATTTCCTTTATCTTTATACTATATAAGTATATCACAACTACAAATGCTTCTTCAATAATTTAGAAATAAAAAAAAGGAAAAACCTATAGGTTTCCTTGCGTCTTTATTTTCAATAAATGTTGATTTTTTTCTTGAGGTTCAAGCATCTTTTCTTTTTCTTTTTGAAGCTCATTAAAAATCAATATGACATCATCATAAATCGAAAAGTTAGAATTGCTTTTAGAAATCGCGATTACTTTTTTATGATGTTTAATGTCTTTAATTTTTTCCCAAAAACCTTTTTGATAAACAGCCTTTGGAAACATTCTTTCATAGGCAAAATATTCTTTGTTGTCAATGCATGTATTGATAGATGTTAACACGCCACAATAAAGTTCTTTATCTTCAACATCATTTTTGTTTAATTTTTTAAAATAATATGTAAACGATTCCTCTTTCTTATCTATTTTAAAAATCTCTTCATTGTCACCATCATTAATAAAAATGTTTATGGGGTTATCGTTTGCTTCAAAGCATATAGTGTATTTATCATAGCTGATTTTCAAGAAACATCTATCTTCCTCATAAGACGTTTTTGCAATTAGAGTTTTTTCATCTCCACTAAAATCTACACTCATAGATTTAGGTGATAAAACTAGTTCATAATTTTCTTCTGAAAAATATGACGGTTGAAGCACATTCTTCAAAAAATACATTATAAAATTTAAATGAATATATTCATTTTCAACGTTTTCTTCATTAAATCCAATTTTATTTAATCTTCTAAATATTGCTGTACATAAATTTTCTTCGTGTTTTATTTCCATAAATTATGTCCTTTCTTTTTATACAATATATTATATTAGTGCAATAACTAAAAAAGAAGTGATTTACACTTCATTAACTATTTTATCAAGTACCGCATTAATCATTTTTCTTACTGAATCATCACTATATCTTTTAGCAAGTTCAATAGCTTCATTAATAACTACTAAATCAGGAGTGTCTGTATACTTTAGTTCATAAATACTCATTCTTAAAATTGCTTTTCCCTCTGAATCCAATCTGTCAATTGTCCAGTTACTCAAATATTTATTTGCTAATTCATCGATTGTATCCATATATGTTACTACACCATATACGATATCCTTTACAAATTCATTATCAATTTCGACGTTTTCTTTTATTGTTGAATCGACATCAAACTCAATATTGTTTCTTTTATATAAATCTATTTGGTATAAAATAGTCATTATTTTTTCTCTTAATTCACTACGAGTAGACATAATATAACCTCTTTCATAAGGATAATTTTAGCACAATACCAATATTTAGTAAACTACATTTTTATGAGTTTTATAATATCTTCATGTATTTCTTCAATTGGACGCATTTGGTTTCCATTAGAACATTCAACTTTCTTCCAATCTAGCAATTCACATGCATATTGAGCAGTATTGTAAACTGTTTTTAAATATTCTTTGTTACTTTCGTGAATATCTTTTTGAATACCATCATTTACTTTACGAGCGTTTCTAATTTGTTCTATAACTTCATATGGAGCAGTTAAAAATATGACTATATCCGGTTTTTTTATTCCTAAGCGATTGTATTCAAAATCCATAACATATTCAATAAAATCTTTCTTTGCGTATTCTGGAAGTGATGCAGCTTGATATATAACACTTGATGTTGTGTATCTATCAAGTAAAACAGTTTTTCCTTCATCTAAAGCAGGCATTATTTTATCTTTAGATACAATTGCACGATCTATAGCATATAAAGAATTTATAAAATATGGACTTAATTCTTCTAAATTTCCAAATTCTCCTGCTAAATATTTTTCAACTAAAAAGCCACTTGTTTCATGATATGTTGGAAAATGATGAGCAATAACTTCTCCATATTGTTCCAAATATTCTCTTAAAAGTTCTACTTGGGTTGTTTTTCCAACCCCATCACAAGCACCTTCTACTACTATTAACTTACCTTTTTCCATGTTTTTACCTCCTAATATTATTTTAACAAAAAAAGCTATAGTTTTAAACTATAACTATTTATATTTGGGACTAAAGGTAACAGTTTTATCAACTATTGCTCTTATCGATGTTGCATCAAAAGGCTTTTGAATCATATCTATTACTCCTTGGTATGACATTGCACGTTTAATACCCTCTTCAGTATCCTCTCCACTTATTATGGATACAGGAACTACCTTAAATAAATCATGTTCTTTGAAGTAATCAAGCACTTCAAAACCATTCATAACGGGCATTTGTAAATCTAAAAATAAACCAACAAGTGAATCATTCATATATTGATTAACTATGTCAATAACTTCTTTTCCATTGTGAGCTACTATTACTTCAAATTCATTTCTAAATATCTTGCTAAAGAAATTAGTTATAACCGGTGAATCATCAGCTATTATTATCTTGTTTCTTAAAACATTTCCATCAATTTTTATAGTTATATCAACCACAAAGATAATTTTATATTCTTCCACAGTTATAAGAGTTACTAATTTTTCTTTATTATCGTTAGTAACTAACACTTTTTTAAACTCATTTTCATTTAAAAAAGCGGGACTAAATTCTTTATACGTGCGCATAACGTCATTTATTTTATCATAATCAAGCGGAGATGAAATTCTAAGTTCTTCTCCAGTATACTTTATATCATAAAATTTATTATCATTTTTATTAATGACGTAAATTGATTCATATAAAGAAGCAATCATATTAGGAATGTTTTCAACAATAGCTCTTATATCCATAATTACACTCCTAAATATGTTTTAACTAAATTAATTATTCTATTAGCTTCGATGATTAACGGATTAATGTTTGTTTTAACAAACTCAATGTTTCCATTCTTGCTAGCCATCTCATGCTCATAAGACATCTCTGCAAGCTTAGTAAATCCTAAATATTTAGAATCGCTTTTCATTGCATGAACCAAAATTGCATAGTTTTCCATATCATTATTATTAAAACTTGAAATTATGTTTGGAATACGCGTTTTGCTCTCCTCTAGAAAATCTTTTAACGTGTCATTAAACATTTCCATATCTCCAAGTAATTCTAATGCGTGATTAATATCTACGCCATTATCAATTAGTAATTGTGTATTCATATCATACCCTCTATTCTAGGTATATTATAACAAATATTTTGTCGATTGTTTACACTTTTAATAGCACTTTACATTTTCTTTATTTACTATTTTTTACACGATCAATAAAATAATTGAACACCTCTGTTTTAATAAGTTCTGGATGAAAGTGAACTCCAAAAATAAATTTATTTGGATCAACACATTCAATGATTTCACTTACACCATCGCTTGCTTTTGCACTTACCTTAAAGTGACTTCCAACAGCATGAAAATCATAGTTATGCATACTTGGAACTAAAATTTTATCAGGAAATATTTTGCTAGCGATCGTATTTGAAACAATAGTTATTTCATGTTTGGTTGCTTCAATATTCCCGTCAATTATATTATTATTATGAATGTTTCCTGGATCTAATCTTCTTAAAGCAGAGCCATACTTTTCTTTAATTGTTTTGTAGTAAGTCCCTACTTTTTCACGAGTTACTTCTCCACCATTTTTTTCGATAGAGTCAAGTAGCAAACTAAAAACATCTATAGATTCAGCTCCCATACAAATACCTAAAACCGGTTTATTGTTTTCATAAGCATAATAAAGTATTTCATATACAAAATCATTTATCTTATTTCCACCAGTAATTAAAAATCCATCATATAGATCTAAAACTTTATAATCAAGTTTATTTCCATTAAACATCATTCCAACAGGAACTCCACCGGCTTCTAGTAACTTTCTTGCAAATATGCAATTATATTTATAATATTCTGAATATGGATTTTCGTTCTCACAATAATATGAAGGTAAAATCCCAATTATACATTTATTCATAACTACACCTCTTGTAGTAATTATATCATTAAATGTATTATTTTTCTCCTTCATTTAACATTGTTGTAATAAATATTCCATATCCTGATTTTACATTTTCAACTACAACATGGGTAACAGCTCCAAAGATTTTCCCATTTTGAAGTATTGGTGATCCACTCATCCCTTGGATTACTCCCCCAGTTTTACTTAGAAGTTCATCATCAGTGATTTCAAAATAAATATTTTTAGTATCGCTTTTTTTATCAATTTTAGTTATTTTTATTTTATATTCTTTAATTTCTTTATTATCAAGTACAGTTCTTATTGTTGCTTCACCCAATTTTAAATCTTCTTTTTCTCCAACTTCTACTAAAGAAACATTCTTTTCATTGTTGTACTTTCCATATATTCCTTTATTAGTATTTTTCTCAATCGTTCCATATCTATTATTTTTGTTTAATCTTGCATTTTTAGTGCCTGGATGTCCATTAAAACTCCTATCAATACTAGAAACATTACTTTCAAAAATAAATCCATCTTCAATATCTACAACATTCTTAGAGTTTGATTCAATTATTTCATGGCCTAAAGCACCATATATTTTAGTTTCTGGATCAACATAAGTAAGTGTTCCAATTCCACTTATAGAATCTTTAACAAAAAGTCCTGTTTTATACTTATCTTTAGTTTTTATTAATTCATATTCAATATCAAATGTCTTATTTTTTCTTCTTAAGGTTAAAGTTACTTTACCATCTGTTTGATACTTATTTACAAGGTTTACTAAATTATCAATATCAGAAACTACATTTCCATTTACTTTTTCAATATAATCTCCTACTTTTATTTTATTATTAATCTCTAAATTTTCATAAAAACCAACAACCATTACTCCTTTAGAAGATATTTCGATACCAATATTATCTCCACCAGCATATATATAATTTGAATAAGCATAAACATCAAATGGTAAAATACTCATTAATGCTAGACCTATTATTAATTTCTTTTTCATTACTACCACCTATGATTAGTTTAAGTTTATTTTAAAATTTTATACATCAAGAAAAAACAACGTAGCTTATATACGTTGCTTTATAGATTATTTATGCTATACGGAAGGCTGGAGAAAAATCTTAATATCAAAACGGTTACGAATTGATAAAAATCCAATCTTTTTCATATTCCTTCCTAATTTTCTATTTTATAACAACCTATTTTCAAGAACATCGTCTATATCTACACCTTTCTTTGATAAGAAAAAAGAATGCATTCTGCATTCTAATTATCAATTAATTTTTTTAATTCTGAGATGAAATTATCTGTATTACTTACATATTTTCTTACTTTGAATGTTTTTGCTTCTTTTATTAAATCATCTAAATTAGTGTTATCATCTAACTCTAAAATATATCCTTCTTTTTTAAAAAGAGAAACTATTTCTTTTTGATGATCATTTATATGTTCACCATATTTTTCTAATCTAGCCATCGCGATTACTTTTTTACCTTTTTTTAATGGAGTTAAAATACTTCCTGTTCCTCCATGAGTTATTATTAAATCTGCTTCATCTATAAGTTTATTCATCTCATCATAATTTATAAATTTTAAGATTTTCATTTTTTTGCTTACATAATCAGATGAACCTCCGGCTTGAACGATTATTTCATCTTTTATTTTAGATTTTTCAATACAGTCTAAAAGTCTATAAAACTTTTGATCTTGGGTTCCAAGTGTTACTAATATCATTAATAAATACCTCCTATATATATAGCTTTAGGATAATATTTTTTCATCGATTCCCATTGAACTATGAAATGAGTTGCAATTGGATAAACAAGTTTTCCTGATAAAGTTTTTCCTTCTTGTTTAGCAAATGATTCAATATAAATGACTTTTTTTCTAAAAATAAAACCCATATAACATAAAGGAACACATGTATTTGCACCTGTAGTTACAATTACATCTGGTCTAAATTTAAAAAATAAAAATACTGAATGAAAGGCATTTAATACATTTATAAAAAAGTATTTTAAAAAGTTTTTCTTATTACAATATTTGAAAAACACCACGTTATATTTATCTTTTAAATTAAGTGTTACATCTGATTTTTCAGTTACTAATAAATAATTATAATCTTTAAATAAAGGTTTTAATTCTAGTAATTGAGTTAAATGTCCACCAATGCTGGAAACAAATAAAACTTTTTTCTTTTTCATGAGACACCATCCTTTGAATAATTATAACAAAAAAAATAGATATTAGCATCTACTTTTTTATATGACTTACGTATTGCAATTAATTCTCTTCACTTGGATTGGACAAGTTCAATTTCTTTGTTTCTTCTTGTTTGTATGGCTTTTTTAATTCTGCTTCGGCTTGTTGATATGATTTATTTACTTCTTCATTACTAATAATTTGTCTAGCTACACTTAAAGCATGTAATTTAACTGCATAAGCAATATATCCTAATTCATCACCACTTAATCCTAAAGCATATTGCAAATTTGGACTTTCTAATATTCTCATTTCATTAGCTATCATACGCTCTGAATCTGAATCTCTTTCGGAACCACCGCTTTGGTACATAATTACCTCTCCTTTTGTTTGCTTATTCTACTATTTTTGGCTTGTTAAGTCAATTTTTGGCTTGTTAAAATATGTTCTTAAATATTGAAAAACAGTTTTTAAACTTCTTTTTAATGTTCTAAGAAATGGAAGTGAAATATTATTGTCCTTTAAAATCCTATATGCATCCTTAAAATTGTTTACATATCCTTTTAAACCATTGCTTACTCCACCCAAACGCATTAAAACTAAATAATCATTTAAATAAGTAAAATTAAAATTTTCTTTATTAATTCTTACCATCATATCATAATCAGATGACACTTTATAATTTAAATTATATAAACCAACTTTATCAAATACACTTCTTTTTATATACATAGTTGGATGTGCTGGACACCATTCATTTTTCTTCCTTTTACCGCTTATATAATCTCTTATTGGATGAGTTAGTGTAGAATCACAATAGATTAGATTAGCATATAAAACATCAGTTTCATCGGTATAAGAACTATTAATTTTTTCAAAAACATGTTCATCAATCAAAACATCATCGGAATTTATAATACCAATAATATCCCCAGTTGCAAGTTTTATTCCTTTATTCATCGCATCATATAAACCTTTATCTTTTTCACTGATAACTTTCATTTTTCCTTTAAATTTACTTTCATACTTTTTTACGATATCTAAAGTGTTATCTTTACTTAATCCATCAATTATTAAATATTCATAGTTATCATATTTTTGGGCTAAAACTGATTTTATCGTATCTTCAATTGTTGATGCAGAGTTATAACAAACTGTTATAATACTAATTTTCCTTTTCACGTTTTTTTACCTCCTCAAATATTTTTAAGTGTTTATCAACCATGTTTTCAATCGTATACTTAGAACTTATTTCTAAATTGTTTAATCCTTCTTTATAAAGGTCCAAGGCACTTTTTAATGAATATTCATTTATTTTTTTAGAAAGTGCACGAATATTATCACATTGGTAAAGTTGACTTTTTTTAAATACTTCTCTAGCTGATGCCGTTTCAAAAGTTGCAATTACTGGTAACCCACAGCTCATAGCCTCATTTATTACGAGTCCCCAAATATCCTCTCTTGATGGAAAAAAGAATACATCACTCATCTTATAATATTCAAATACTTTTTCTTTATCGCAAAAATCAATAAAATGAACATTTTTGATATTGTGTTCTTTTAAAAAGTCTTCGTAGTCTTCTTTTTCTTCTCCACCACCAATGATTATATAACCATTTCTTTCGTTGTTGTTAATTAAAAGAGAATTTAAAAATAGGTCATAGCCCTTTCTTTCAATAAATGAACCAACACTTACAAATAATCTTTTATAGTCATATCCAGCAGATTTTCTTAGTTTAAGTTTTTCTTCCATTTTCATTGGAAGTAATAAAACATCGCTTTTTTCAATAGATGATAAAGGATAAATATAAATATCTTCTAAACGAGCATTGTAATTTAAAAGATATTCATTAGTTGTTTTTCCAGTACTTAGATAATATGATGCTGTTGATATAAATTTTGTTTTTAAATATTTAGAAATAAATGTTTCCTTTTTAGGAACTACTCCACCATCAGCATTTAAAAAGAATTTAATATTTTTATGTCTAAGTAAAATATTTAGTATTGCTCCATTCATATTAGCATATGTTCCGATTATTACAACATCATAATTGTTTTCATTAAGAAGTTTATTCAATTGAAATAAAGCAAATTTTTTTAGATTTATAAACTCAAATTCAAAGTTATTATTTTTAAACCATTCTTTATTACGATAAGATTCTGATCTATCTCCATTAAATAAAACAGTTAAATCAACATGTTTACTTAATTGATTAAAAAATTTTACTCGATAAGGTGCAGGTATATTTGTATAATATAGGACCTTCATAAAACCAACTACTTTCTATATTCTTCAATAATTTTTTTAGCAAAGAGTTTATCACTATAAAGGGATGTATCATATTCTTGATATTCTTTAAGTGAATAAATTGTCTTTAAAATATTTTTAATATTTTCTTCTTTACCTTGTTTTTTTATTAGATAGACATTCTTGTTTTTAGCTTGTTCCACACAACCTCCAGTATCATAACAAACCACTCTTGTATTGCATGCAAGAGCTTCAATATTTACTGTTGGGTAATTATCTTCATATGTTGGATTTAAAAGACAATAAGAAAGGCTATAAAGAGTGGCTAAATCAACTTGATTTTCCGTTCTTTTTATAGGGATTATATTCCTATAGTTTTCTACTTCTTTTATTTGTCTATCATTTAAGCCTACTAAGACTATAACATATTCATCACTTATTTCATCAGCTAAGGATAAAAAATCGTCAAATCCTTTACGTTTCTCCCAAATACTTGCTACTCCTAAAATAACTTTTTTATCTTTAGGAATATTGTATTTATCATAAATAGTTTCATCTTTTTTAGGTTTGAATATTTCTAAATCAATTCCATTATTTATTGTCTTTACATTACATATTTTTAAAAATGACTTAGATACAATATTTTGAAGCCAAATTGACGGTGTTATGATAGTTATTCTTGGATCAGCAAATAATTTTTTCTTTTCTTCATAATTCTTTTTTGAACGATCAAAAACTAAACTTATGGGATAATTTTTCTTATTTGGACAGTCATGGCAGCCTTTCTTCCAACGATCGCAGTGGATATAGTCAAAATATGCACAATGGCCAGTCATTGGTAAACAATCATGCAAAGTCCAAAATATTTTTCCTTGATATTCATTTCTTAAATAGTAAAATAAGATTTTATAGTTGATGTAATAACCATGAATATTATGTAGATGAATGATATCAGGATTGATTTTTTTTAATTCACGAACTAACTCTTTCGTTTTAAAATATGAACCATGACCATGAGCATCAAAGATAGTTGTTATGAATACATGATAAAGGAAAGAAAAAGGTCCCCCTATTTTTTTACAAGGTATATCAATATAACCTTTTCTTCTTCCATAAATACAAAACACTTCAAAGCCATCATTTCTTGCTTCTCTTGAAATGCTACCCATGATTTTACCAGTTGACCCATTACATACTGTATTAATACTTACTAATTTCATAAAATCAATTCCTTTTATATTTGTTTAGAGTTTTATAATACAAGAATAAATACATTATCAATAAAATTGCCATAAATATGAGATATGCATATATTGCACCAGTGAGTTTAAAAGCACTTATCAACACATAACAAATAATAGTTGATACAACTGTCATAATTAAATATATTATAGTTTGTTCTTTATGAACATTTAATAAAACTAGTACTTGTGAATAGACATTTGCAAGTGTATAAAATGTTGCTCCTATAAGAACAATTACTAAATGAATTCGATAAGCGTTTAAATTTATTCCATACATGATATTAAGTACAGGAATTCCAATTGTAAGTCCACAAAGACAAGCAAAAACACCAATAAATATTAAAGAAAGCATCATATTTCTTACCATTTTATTAAATTTATCTATGTTTTTATTTTTAAATAAGTTGTTTAAACTTGTTATTATTGGCACAACTATATAACTTGAACATAATCCAATTATTGTTGATGGCATGAATATTATTCCAAAAATATTTTGAGCTTCCGCTGTATCAAAATAATCAAGTATATACTTGCTTGAATTAGCTACATACATCGCTAGAAAAGAATAGATAAATATTGGTAAAGTATCTTTTAATATTTTTTTTAAATTAACAAAGTTAAATATTCCATAAATATATTCTTTGGCATTTTTTATATCAAAAGTAAAGAAAAGTAAAGCATTTATAATTATTAAACTTACTAATGAAATCAAGATACTCTTTGTTAGCAAATCCGTAATCACAAAAGCGATTATTCCAACTATTCCTTTAATAGTAAGTGATATTCCTGATTTATATAATTGATTATTTTTTTGTAATATCCCATAAACAGCATCACTTATCGATTCGATCATTCTAAATAAACATATTAGTAAAATTACCCCTATTTTAAAGAAATTATAGTTATTTATAAATGAAAAAATGGTTACTATAATAATAGTTAAAATACTTGTAAGTATACGAAAATCAATAAAGTCTTTAGGTGTATATTTCTCATAATTGCTTATTTGGTACACACGATTATAAAAAGTTGAAAGAATAAAAAATAAGCATATTAAGGAATAAGCAAATGTAAAAACTCCTGCTTCACTTTTTAAATTTATGTGATTAATTGCAATCATAAAAAAAAGGGAATTAAAAGAGTTAATTGATGAACCAATAAAATTCCAAATAAAATCTTTTTTTCTATTTTCCATCTTTAGCACCTTTAATAATCGAAACTTCTTGAATAAGCATCGTTATTTGTTTCTTTTGTTGAGATATGATAACTGTAAGAATTAAAGTTATTCCTAAAAGAAGTGTTATCATAATACCTATAACTAAGTTAGCCATTGTTAAAAATCCAAATGACTTAGCAAAAAACTCAAGGATGAATGGAACTAAAGATATTATAAGAAGTACACATATAGTAATAATCCAAACTAATGAATATTTTATTGGTAATTTATTTCTTTTTAAAAGATTTAAGATTATAACTAACCATATAATTGAAAATATGAATAAAGCAATTCTTAATTTAACACTCATTATTTACCCTTCTTTCTTAAAAGAATTGATAAAACAACATTTACCATATAATACACATTTTTCCATGAGTTTATAGATGATTTACCGGCAAGTCTTTCGTTCATACTTACAGGAACTTCTTTTATTTTCATGCCACTTAAGATAACATCTACAGAAGATATTGGTTCTGGGTATTCAAGTGGATAATGAATTGCAAACATCGCGATAGCGTTTTTGTTAGATGCTCTAAACCCACTTGTTGTATCATATATACGAACTCTGGTTTTAAAATGAATACACGATGAAATCAGTTTTATTCCTACTCTTCTTAAAAACGATGACTTAAATTCACTTGAAGAAGAATCGATGAATCTTGATCCAATTGCCATATCAACATTTTCTTCTAATATCGGTTTAATTAATGCTTCAACATAATTAACGTTGTGTTGTCCATCTCCATCAAATTGTATAGCGATATCATAATCATTATATAAAGCATATTTATATCCTGTTTGAACGGCTCCGCCTATTCCTAAGTTTTGTATCAATTTAATATGATTGATATTGTTTTCACATAATATTTTTTCTGTAGCATCAATGCTTCCGTCATTTATAAATACAACATCTAGTTTAGTTTTAGCTTTTTTATTGTAATCACATATATTTTTATATACTGTAAGAATGTTTTTTTCCTCGTTATATGCCGGTATAATCAATAACACTTTTGGATTCTTTTTCATACAACTAATCCTCTCAATCTATTTTTATTATACCAAATTATCCTATAAAAGAAACATATATAGTAAGAATTATGGAAATGTTTATCAAAATACTAGCAATAAAGAAAACATTTGTATTTTTTAATTTTAGTACTTGTTTATTTATAAATATTGGTGCAAGCCACATAATTGGAATAAAATATCTTCCTTGAACACCATAAATAAACATTGTTTTATTCTTTTGAGCTGCTGCATATAAAGCATACATAATAAGCAAAAATATTAAAGTTCCGATTAAGCCTGCAGCAACTTTATAGAATTTTTCGATTTTTAAATTTGTTTCTTCAGTTAAATATGAAAAGATAAAAATAAACAAATATATAATTGGAAGTATTCCTGCTGGCGTAACTTGTCTTTGATAGAAATAATCACCTGCAAATATATTTTGGATGTATGATAATCCTTCATTAAATATCGTATTTATAAGTTTGTTAAAATAAATAACAATAGTTTCAATAAAATTATGATTTCCTACTTCAGAAGCAATACTTATTCCACCTACTTTCATCCATGTGATACTTGATGCAAGTCCAAGAATGATTAATAAAACTATAGATAAGATTCTTTTCTTTGTAGAGTCAAAGTTTTCTTTTGGTAGCAATATTATTAAACCAATTAATGGTAAATACGTTGTTTTACAAACGGATATAATAATAATCATTAAAATTAGTTCAATATAATCCTTTATACATAATTGTTTCTTGGTTTTTATATGCATTAAAATAGTTGCCACAAATAAGAATGAAACTGAATTTATAACAGTATCAGCGCTTATTGATGAAGTGTATGCTAAAACTACTGGACATAAAAGCAAAAGCATCATGGTTTTTTTAGCATACGGAAGCCTTTTTAAGCCCAAAGCAAAAATAAGTGTACAAATAAGCATGTTAGTAAGTCTTCCAAGAACGCCAATGACATATGGACTTAAATTTAAAAGCATTCCGACTTTCATTCCAATAACAGCTGGAATATAATCTAAAAATACATAACTTGCGCAGTGAATATAAGTTTTTGATTTAACATTTTTATCCAATTTTATACCTAATGCTTTATCTGTATCCGCATAAGTACGATACTCAGGATATTTATCTTTATCATCAAAAATGGTTGTTTTTATACTTTTAGGAAGTTTGTCAGTTCCCCTACCTTTAGAATCATATTTAGATATCAAATGACCATCAGCTATTTGATAAGCTCGTATATAATGAAATGTTTCATCACTTTGAGTAAACATTGGAGGTGTAAAAACATAAAAACTTGATAAGATAATAGCTACTAAGAAATATTTCTTATATAGTTTTAAATCAGTATGTTTTAAAATATAATATATTATTATGGAGGCAATAATTAATAAACCTATAATAATAATAAACCATACATAATAATCATAATTCTTAATTTTTAATCTTTTAATATTATTTACAAGTAGATTATAGTAGTAAACTATAATAGAAATTATAGATATAGCAAGATATAAGAATTTAGATGTAAATACCTTAACAACTATATCTTTAAACCTCTCATACATTTTGTTAATACACTCCATAATACTTCCTCCAATTAAGTAAAAAAAATATAATATATCATCAATATATTATAATTTTTTTTAGAATTTTTCAACTTTAAATATTACAGCACCTGTTTTTCTAGCCGCTTCAATCCCTACTTCGGCATCTTCAAATATAATTGCATTTTTAGGATCAACATTGAACCTTTGAATAGCTAAGTTAAATCCCTCAGGATCTGGTTTTGGTTTTGATATATCATCAGCAGTTATGATATCATCAAATAATTCTATTTTTTTTGTATATTTAAGTATTTCTTCAGTATTTTTCTTAGAAGCCGTTGTTACTAAGACTATTTTATATTCGTTTTTTATTAGTCTTATAATATCAAAAAGTCTTTCATTTACTTTTACTTTATCTAAATATTTTGAATAAGCATTCTTTTTTATTTTGTGCACTTCTTCTATTTTCTCTTCATCATTATCAACAAGTGGCGGAATAAAAACTTTATAATGTCTTCCGTTACAATAATTGCAATAATAATCATAATCAAGATCAACACCAAATGTATTTAACCCTTCTTTATAAGCAAAGTAATTAACGTCATTGGTATTATATAAAGTTCCATCCATGTCAAATATTGCTAGTTTCATTATTTTTCAAACCTTTCCTCTACATCAGATGCAACCATTATTAATCCTGCATAGAATAACAACGATCTTTCAGCATTCTTTTCGATTTTATATGGCATTAATCTTAACCAATGGATAATTTCATGATAAAAAATACTTTTTAAACCTTCTTCACCAAATCTTTTTTCTAAATATTTGACTACTTCATCAAATAATTTATAGTAAGTAGATGATTTAGTAAATAAAAACTCTATTTTATCATCATGATAAGATACTTTTTTAGTATTCATTAAAAACTCATAACCACCATGAATTGATTGAAGTAATTTACCATAGTCTAGATATGGTGAATCATGTAAATTTCCAGTATTAGGATCAATTATATAGAAGTTCTTTTTAGATTTACTATTTTTTATACAAATAATATTTTCGATTGTAAAGTCTCCGTGAATATCTGAATAATTATCACTTTTAAATACCTCATATAAATATTCTTTATTCAAATATTTTTTAAAGTGATTTAAATTTGGATATTTTTTACCATTTATATAAATATAATCATATTTTAGAAGTGGCTTAATATATTCACCATTTTCAATTTTTTCAATATTCTTTAATACTTTAGTATCGCAGTACTTTTCAATAGTTTCTTTATCAGCTTTTCTCTTATTTACTGTATGTAGATTCTTGTCAATATCATCCAATGCTTGCTTTATTGTATTCCACGCTTCTTTAAATGGAGTTGTATGGACGTAATTAAAGCATGTCACTGCATCTGCTACATATGGCATATCATAAAAGCAAACTCCTTTTTTGTAGTATTCATTTGATATTTTTGTCAGAGTTAACTTTTTCTCGTGAGCATGTATCCAATCGATTTGATCTTTTAGTTTATCGGCATCTTTTCCAAAAGAATATTTTCGATAAAATAATTTTCCATCCTTACTACACAACATTGTTGTTGCATTAGAACCCGCAGAATAGTCTTCAATTATTGCAACATCATTATTAATCTCTAAATATTTTTTAAAATATTCTGAATCATCATTATTGTTAAAATATAACTCAAGGAAGTTTAATCTATCATTCAAATTAGCATGTGGCAACAACTCTTCATGTTTTTTTGTTTTTGTTTTAGTGAACAAAAACGATACTGCAAACAACAAAATGTTGCTTAATATTATATAAACTATCATATTTATTCCTAACATATTTAAGTTTTTAATTAGACTTGTACGCATTCCACCATAAGAAAAATACAAATTAAACGTATCAATTAAATTTGTTTCATTTAAAAGTGATTTGCCTAAATAATAACAAGATAATATGTTTAAAGACCACATACAAATTGAATATATACCAAGTTTTAACTTATTGACTTTTGTTACGATATTTTCAAACGAAATAATTGTAAACCATGACGATTTTAATAGTTTTAATTCTATGTTTTTGTTAAATAGATGGGCAATATTATATATTGTTTTTTTTACTTGTTTTTTGAATACTTTTAATATTATTCCAACAATTAAAAGCACCCCTAATGATATAACGTAGAATAAAATATTTTTAAATGAATCAATTCCACATAGTAGGAAAACTAAATATATAATCGAAACACAGATAAAATCAAGAATAATCTCTACAATGATAGTTGCTATAGAATATGATATTCCATACTTCATCTTTTTTCCAGTAAAATATGCTCGATAAATATATCCAAGTTTAAATGGAATAATATAATTTATTAAATTACTAACAGAAAGTGCTTGGGTCAAATTCTTTTTATTAGAATCGTCATACAAATCAATAAACAAAGACTGTCTAAGTACTTTTAAAATATTAGCAATTAAAATAGTAATTATTGCAATAATTAAGTAAATCATTTTTTAAGCATCCTCTCAAATTCATCTGATTTCTCAGCTGCGTAGTATTCATCTGGTGTTCCAAATGGTAAATGCATATCACAAGTAAAGTTATCAATACGCATTTTATGTTCAGCCATAATATTGTATACTCCACTTACATAGTATTCACTATAGTTACATTTATCTAAATATTCATTGGCACATTCCAAAAAAGTTTTTTTATTTTTGAAGTAGTAAGCGCCACATATAGCATGAGTACTTACAGCTTGTTTTTCTACTGTGTGTATAACATTACCTGTTTCATCCATTTGTAAAAAAGAATATTTTGGATCATTTGATTCAAAAGTTAATAATGCCCCATCTGGCATATCAAAGATTCCTTTTTCACAGAATGAATAGAAATCTTTGCAAGTGAACATATGATCACAATCATTAAATATAATTGGTAAATCATCATTAATACTTTGAACACCATGCATACAAGTTAATACAGCTCCATTTAAAAGCTCTGGTATAACTTCTATTTTAGCTTCTGGAAAATATTTTTTTATAACCTCATCTATTTTAAATTCTTCTATATGTTGTTTTAATACAACAAAAGTAATATCCTTTACATCAACAAATTTGCTTATTGATAAAGTAGCCCAATAAAGGAAAGGATAACCATTTATTTCAATTAAAGGTTTTGGCATTACAAATCCATTTTTAAAGAATCTAGATCCTGCTCCTCCCATTGGCATAATTAAATGTATTTTATTTTTTTCCATATTAGTTTATCTCCTTCAACTCTTTTTTTACATATCGACTGCCATCAATCATTTTTTTACTTTGTTTAATTCTTGATACAAATCCAGTATTCCAAGAAGAAACACCTTTTTCTCTATTTTTCAAATATATTGGTAAATGAACAACATTATAATCTTTTTTTAGTGCAAGCCCATATATAAAAATATCTATTGTATAATCATATGGAAACTTATCAATATAATCTAAAAGTTCTTTATTAAATATTACAGGCATTGCCATAACATTCGACATTTTATGTCTAAATAGAAGTGAATCATAAACACCCATTCCAAATGTGAAAATGTATTCTACTATTTTGCGATTCTTTCGTTTTCCTTTTAATAAAAGTTTTTCTCCTGAATGTTTTTCTATATAATCAAAGAATGATGTCAAATCCATCGGATTATATTGCAAGTCTGAATGTAACCATCCAACATACTCTCCTCTTGATTCTTTAAGTCCTTGAATAATTCCATATCCATAACCTTGATTCTTTTTAACATAAACTTTTCTAATATATTTATCATCAAAAGCTTCACAAGTATCAAAGAATTTTTTGCTATCATCAGTTGATCCGTTTTCTACTAAAATAAATTCACATTTATACTTTTTAGGAAATTTTTTAATTATTTTTATTAGATCATCTAGAGATTCACTTTCGTTGTAGCATGGTAATATTATTGAATACTTCATTTTTATTGGTCCTCCTTAAAAACTATTTTCTTTTGTATAGTATAATTTACAATCATTGCTATTCCTGTTGCAAAAAGAAATGAAATAATTTTGTTATTTGTTAAATTAAATATTAAAGTATTAGAAGTAGTATTTACAAAAATGTTGATAAATACACATAAAATATACTTAAAAGTTAGTATAAAAGTTATTTTATTCTTATTATTAAAAGTCCAATTTTTATTGATTAGAAAAGAATATATACTTGAAACTGTCATGGAAATAAATTTAGAAATGGTTATATTTAACTTGGTTGACAATAACATGTATATAATAAAATCTAATAATGTGCTACTTCCTCCTACTACTAGAAATCTTGCTTGACTCTTGTACTTTTGAAACACAATCATTCACCTCGCAATACTCTTTTTTTACCGGAACTGTCACATACCAATTTAAAAAGTCTGGACTAATTTTAATATGCACATATTGTTTACTAGAATAATCTACATATTTACTTACCTTTTCAAGTTGTTTTGCTGTATTTAGTTCTGGATGATTTACACAAGTTATAGTCGAGATTAAAACGAATAAAAGAATGGCGTATTGAACCACTGGTGTTTTAAAATCACTGTTTGAAGTAATACATATGCAAAAAGTAAAGAAAGCAATTATGGCAGGCAACGCATGATACCATATCTGATAACTTGTGCTTATCATTTCTTGATAATATGTAACAAAATCATCATTTTTATAATTAATCATAAAATATAGAAAGAATATAGATCCCAGCCCAAATAGAAAATATTTCAATTTTCCATTACGTTCCGCAAAGTATAAAATGCTAATCCATAACAATATTCCGAAAATGGTATTTAATCCAACATTAGCAAGTCTTAAATATCCTAGACTGCCAAATAAGAAATTGACTGATGAAATAGATAGCAAATACGAATAGTATAATAGATTACCAATTCTATCAATCGTCAATTGTGGTTTTACAATCGTATTAACATCTGTTAAAAAAAGTATTGCATATGATTGAACAGCTAGAGCTAATATCAATAATAAAATTTTAATTATTTCACTCTTACTATACTTTTCAAAATTATGCTTTAAAGATTTTTTGAAATCTATTTTTTTTAAAAGATAATATCCTAGTGCAAAGGCAATTATTAATCCTGATGGACTACTCAAAATAGAAATCAAAAGAATTGGAAGAATTTTATAGGATGGTAACTCTCCATTAAGTATATTTAAACTTATAAGAAAAATTAAAATTCCACACCACCAATGAATTGATACTCCATTATAAAATAGCCATGCAAAATTGGAAATAAGAACGAGTGAGACAAGAGATATTGCAATTCTTTTTGTTCTTGATTTGATAATACTCTTAAATGTATCAGATACAAAATAAGTACACACAAATGAACTAAAAATCATTGATAATAGTTTTTGCGACATAGTTAATACTGCAACACTATTAAAGATTCTAGCAAACGTTACACTTATGGCTGCAAAAATACGTGATAAGAAATTAAAATATCCACCATAGGTAATGAACAAAGACGATAAGCCTTTATTTAAAAAGCCGTTAATAAACACTTCTCCATCTTCTGCAAATAAATAGTATGATGATAGAATTTTTGGATTAAACGCAATCATAATGCCAAAATTAATCAAGAACATAACTATCAGCCAAAAATAATTATTATTTATTAAATGTTTTATGTTGATTTTTCCTTGTTTGTTTTTATTTTTTTCCATTTTTTTACCTCTTTTTCATACTTTTATTAAATTGGGAATATTAAAGAAATTGTTTTATTAATATCTACTAATAATTTTAAAAACATTTCTTACAGAATCACTGCAATATGCATCAGTAAAATCAAATTTATCTTTAACGTTTGTAGAGATTATACCTGACTCAACCATTGCTACGTAAATTCTGCATAATAATCTCTTACTTGGATAATATTGTAAATATTTTTCAAGACGATTTATATCTTTAAAGTACTCAATTATTGAATCATAAATATCTTTTAAGCTTGCCTTTTTTGTTTCATCAAGCGTTTCTTCATTATATTCTGGTTTTACTCCCTTTTTTGTTTCAATAAACCTTTGTAATTGACCATATGGAGCAGTTAAAAAGTACTCAAGAATTAGTGAATAATGATATATTTTTTCAAATTCCTTGTCGTCATTTATATCAAAATAGAAGTTTAATTTACTATCGCTATAATATTTTTTTACACTACTAGAATTTGTTAGATAATATCCATTAATGTGTTTGTCTAGTAATTTTGATAAGTTATATTGAATACTTCCAGAATATCCTAAGTCAATAACATTTAGTTCTTCTTTTTTATAATTTGGGATTAACTCTTTAATATATTTGATATAACACTTATTTTCACTCTTAACACTTTTCATGATTTCTTTTATATATTTCTTTATTGTTACATATGCTTTATCATAATCTTGTGGTAAAGATATTTCATAATCTTCTTTTATTTCAATATTAAAATTTTTACTTACAAAGTTATGTATTGAACCATTATAATCATTATTTAATAATTTATAGACGTCATCTTCGCCATTTATTGTTGCTGTATTAGTAGCTTTTCTAGAAGCTAGGAAATAATAATAATCCTTTTCTTCAATTTTATTTAATTTACAATATTCTTTATATAGTTTGCAAAAATAATAACCTTCTCTTGCTAAAAACAATAAGTTGTCTTTTTCACTGTCAATAACAAATTTTAAAAACTCGGTTATTATTGGTGCATGAAAAGAATATGCAAAATTTTCTAGTGAATCTATTGATAAATCAGCAAATGGACTATTGAATATTTTATTATTAAAAATTAAACCAAGCAAAATTGAATCACTTAGGGTTCTATCATTTATCAATTCCTCTAATGATGGATATAAACTACATTTTGATAATAACTCCTTTGAAGAGTATATCTTTAAAGTATCTATTCCAAATTCTTTTGGATATTGTACATCAGATAAATCATTATCACCTAAATGTAATATTTTTTCTTTTGGATGTATCTTTTTTAAGAATGTCCACATAGTTTTTGAGTCCTTGCGTTTATTGATATCACATGATAAATACAAGGCATCATATAAATCTTTATACCCACAATTATTTAAAATATCAACAATAACTTTTTTAGTTAAATACATATCACTTACTAGTATAACTTTTTTGTTTTTCTTCTTTAATTCTTTAAGTAAAATACACATATCCTTTCTTGGAACTAATAAATCTTTTTCTAGCTTTATTTCATTATTTTTTAGTATACTAGTTTCCTCTTTAGAAAGATTATTCTCTAGCATATACTCATCATATATTTCATCAAGATTAACATCATGTCCAAGTTTTTCCCTTGCTTGTTGTTCAGCTTTTTTTCTCTTTTCTATAAATTTTTCATCTTGAACCAATTTTCCTAAAACTTTAAATGCGTCATCTGGTTCATATATACACCTCGTTATTAAAGTGTCAAATATATCGAATGAAATTATGTCATATTTTTTTGACTTTTTAACTATGTCATTAATTGTTAAATTATCTTTATTGATATTCTTTTTTAACATTTTTTTTATTCTTTTTCGAAAGCTTAACGGAAGTTTTCTAAATATTTTTTTTAGTATTTTTTTCATGATAATCCTTGTCCTTTCAGATTATACTCTAAATAATTTTCTAATAACTTTTGTATATTTTCTTTTAATAAATCTTTTTATACGAATCATATAACGAACTGATTTAGAAGTGTTTTTTGGTGTCACTGGAGTTTCTTTAATAATATCCATTGCATCTTTTACTTCTTTGCTGGCCATTATCGGTTTCTTATTATAAATTTGTCTTACATCACTGTCAGTAATATTTTTATCGTCAAGTATATTATTTACAAAATTTAAAAATTCTTCAAATCCCTTTTCTATTGGATAGTTTTTCATAAATTCATAACCTTTTTTGCTCATGCTTTGTTGCAATTTATCGTCATCCAAAATTTTGATAATTGCTGTTGCTACTGCTTCTGGAGACGTGTCAGCTAGCAATACTCCATCTTCAGGAATATCATATAAGTTATTTTCACGATATAAATCTACTACTGGCAATCCTGCTGCCATCATTTCAAATGGAATACGTGATGGATTAGATGAACTCATACAAACTCCAACTTTACATTTATTATAAAGTTCATTACATTTATCTATTGGCATTATATGTAAATTTTCCATTTCCACATCAAGTTTTATATCGACATCTGAACCATATAGATAAATTTTAACGTCTGGTCTTAAAGCTTTTACTAATAATAAAGCTCTTATTCCGATATTACTACATCTTCTTGGTTTTTCAGGTTGAAATATAAAACATATAGCATTTTCTTTTTCAACATTATCTAATTTCTTATATACATTGGTATCTGCACAAAAACTAAAATAATTCATTGGTTGGTTAAATTCGTGTTGCAATTTATAAGTTAACCATTTACCAATACTTACACCATTTAAACCATATTTATATGTATGTTCCATATCTAAGTATAAACCACCCATAGGCTCAAACCATGGTTCGAAATCTTGAATAAAGTATGCTTTTCTTTTAACATTATTCTTCATATAATATAAATAGTCTGGTGTTTTAATTGAATAGGTTGCAAAAGCAAGATCATATTCTTTTTTAAAGTCAATTCCAACATAAACATCACATAAACATTCTCCATAAAAATCAATTATTCTTTGTTTCATAGATTCGTTAGTGTTAACATAATCTTCTTCTACATATATATCACATTCAAAACCTTGTCTAACTAAAAAGTTTGCATTTTGAATCATAGTTCTTATACCACCAGATCCTTTAATTGGTGATGGTATTATCCATGCAATTTTTTTTGCTATCATGCTGCTTACCTCTTCCTTAAATTCATTTGAAGTTTCATTAATTATGCCACCATATCTAAAAGATTGTTTATGTATTTGATTACTATTTAAATGACAATTTTCTCTTATTTCTGATTGAATAGTTAAAAGTTCCCTTATTTCTAATTCTCTAGATACAACTGTACTTGTAGATTTTGAATGTTTTCTAAAATAATTTAAACTTTTATGACAATAAGCAATGTCACCATTACTTAATAGTTTATAGTAAATATACCAGTCACCGCTTATTTTAAATTTTTTTGCTTCTTCAATAATTTCAACTTGATTAGATTTTTTAAATACTACAGCCGAAACATTAGGAATCGTATTACAAATCGCTAATGCGTTTTGAATTTCATTTATTCCTGAATTGATATAACTTTTGTTCCATTTTACTGAGCTTACTGCAAGCATCCAATCACGGCAGGATGAACTTATGATCTTATTATTTTCATCAATTCTCATACTCTCTGCATAAGATAAAACAACATTTGGAGAATCAAAGCCTTTCATCACATTTTCTAAAAAGTAATGACTACAGCTATCATCTGCCTCAGCTATCCATACATAATCACCGGTTGACAAAGAAAAAGCTTTTTGCCATTGGCTAAATACTGAACCACTATTTTTTTCGTTTTTAACAAATTTAATGTTAACATCAGGATGTTTTTTTATTATCTCCTCTATTTTATTAACCGAATTGTCTGTGGAACAATCATCCAATATTATAAGTTCATGTATTGGATAAGTTTGCATTAATATTGAATCAATTCTCTCTTCAATATAATTTTCATAGTTATAATTAGGTATAACTACAGAAACTTTTTTTGAATTAATAATATTTTTCTTTCTTGCTGCATGTTTATAAATACTCACTTTTTTATTATCTTTTTTGTTTTTATATGCTTTATATACAAAATTAGGTGTTACTTTCAACAAAACCTTTTTAATTTTCTTTTTCATTCAACTTCACACTCCATACTTTACATAAAAATTTAATTCTATTATACATTTGAATTTGTTGTTCATCATCTATTCCATATTTTTCTTTAACAAATTTGTAAATTCGTTGAATTTCTAAAATATGAGCTTTTTTATCGAAGGTTTGGCTTATATTGTTTCCATGAACTCGATAGTAATTCAACGTCTTATTTATAAATGATATATCACCTAAGTTCAAAATGTTTAAATAAGTAAACCAGTCACCTGATTGGTGAAATTTTTTTGCACTTTCAAATATTTCATCATAATTACCTTTTTTTATTATTGTACCAGAAACATTAGGAATTGTGCAATTTAAATATGAATAGCAATTTATTTCAGAAATTCCCTTATTTACATAACTAGCGTTCCAATGATTTGTTTTTAAAATATCTATTTGATCTACTAAGCTATTCTTTGTAATATACCCGTTAGAATCTATGAATCCTGTATCTGCATAACTAATAACAATATTATTGTTTTTTTTCAAAGGAGAAACAACTTCATTTAAGAAGTTTTTCTTAGCATAATCATCTGCTTCAGCTACCCAAACATAATCACCAGTGGCTAAATTTATTCCTTTTTGCCATTGACTAAAAGCATTTCCACTATTGATATCATTTACAACCACTTTAACATTTACAAATTCACTAATTTTTTGTTCAATTTGTTTTATATAGAAAAGTGAATTATCTTTTGATGCATCATCTAATATTATTAATTCATGAATTTTATAATTTTGATTTAAAATACTATACACTCTTTGATATAAGTAATTTGAATAGTTATAATTAGGAACAACTACAGATATTTTAATACCTTGTTCGGCTAGTTTTTTTTGTTTTTTAGCAGCCTTTTCTATACATTGAATATCTATTTTTGGTATTAATTTCTTATTTTTTTTATGTTTTAAAAATCTTAATGTTTTATAGAAACTAATCCAAACATTATCCAAAAGAATAATTTTTTTCTCATTAAGGCTTACTAAATTTTTATAATATATTTGATTTATTCTTTTGCTGTTTTCTAAATATTCTAGGTAGTTAGTATTTTTTGTAATCTTGTAATCTTTAGATAATTCGTTGAATTTTTTTAAAAACTTATACCTTTTTATAAAGTTTCTTTCTTTAGGAATCGCAAACATCAATAATAAAATCAATTGATTATAAACTATTGCATTTTTATAAAATTCATAATCTTGTTCATTTTTAATTCTTTCTAGTGTAGTTTTTACGCCATCAAAAACATCAAATCTCTTATCACTAAATTTTGAATTTTGAATGGAGCCTCCACGTTGTACGTAAAAATAACAGGTGTCCGCATAAGATATTTTTTTTGCTTGGATTACAGTAGGAATAACAACCGCAATATCTTCATTTACCTTTCCTTCAGCAAAAGGATACTTTTCAATGTTTTTTCTTTTAAATAATTTATTACATGCACTTGCTGCAAAACCATTGTTTACTACACTATAAACATCAAAATCATTAGCATAACACTTGCATCTTTGAATTTTATTTGTTTGTTCATCAACTAGTTTTATATCACAAATGGCAATGTCTGACTTATTGTCTTTAATTGAACTCATAAGTTTTTCGTAATAATCAGGTTCTACATAATCATCTGAATCAATATAACCAATGAAATCGCCTGTTGATTTTTTTAAGCCATAATTTCTAGAATAAGAAAGTCCTCTATTTTCCCTATTGTAAAAAACTTTTATATTTTTATTTCCTTTATACTTTTTTAGTAGCTTTCTAGACGAATCTGTTGAACAATCTTCAACTATAACTAGTTCCATATTCTTATAAGTTTGGTTTAAAAGAGATTCAATACACCTATCCAGATATTTTTCAGTGTTGTAAACAGCGACTATAACTGATATTTTTTTATTCATCTTTTATTTCCCCCTGTATATATTTTTTTAATAGCTCTAATGATTTTATACATTCCTTTTGTTTAAAAAGTTTGCTATATCTTATTGATTTGTTGCTTTTTTTTATGCTAGATCCTTCTTTATGAAAAATTCTTATGGTTGGGTCATATAAACTAATAAGATTGGCTTTTAAAACTCTATGAAATATAAATTCTTCTTCATGAAACAAAAAAGTTTCATTGAAAAATGGATTTTTATATTTTTTAAGATATTTTTTGCTGAAAATAATACAACACCCATGTAAAGGCGATTTGATATCAACTTCATTCCCATTTTGTGGTATTATCGGTTGTTTTATTCTATGTTTTATTTTTATATAGTTTTCTAGTATGAAATAAGTCAGTGGGTTTTCATACATTTTTATTAATTTTTTTGCTCTTACTATGCGTTTATTTACATTATCCAAATCTTTTATAACAGGAAATGGATTTACTGATTCTCCACTCGGTGAAGCAATTGATGGACCTAGCATGTCAAATTTATACTTTTTATAATCGTTATCCACTTTTTTCAAGAATTCACTATCATCAATATATACATCGTTATTCATAACTATATAGTACTTTGAAGCAAATTTTTCTTTAGCGTAATTTACTCCAATATTATTTGCTTTTGCAAAACCCATATTTTCAGGCAACTTTATAATATCTTTTGTATAGTTCATCAGTTTTTGTTCTTCAGACGTGGTTAGAGAATTATTATCAACTATGACAATATGACAATCATCATTTGTTATTTTACTCAAATGAGTTAAACATTCTAAAGTTTCATCTATATTTTTGTAATGTAATATAATAAAACTAAACATAAATTACACTTCCTCAGCAAAACCTTTAGATAATTTCTTAAAAATTAATAAACCTAAACAACATAATAAAACACTTAATCCCAAAACTATTAGTAAAGACATTAAATGTGGGCTATTATGCCAGTAAAGTATGTCTCGATAGCAATTTATAATTGTAGTCATTGGATTCAATTGAATAATTTTACCAATTAAACTTCCATTAAAAATATCAGTTGAATATAAAATTGGTGTAGCATAAAATAGCATTTGCATCACAAAATTAACTATGTATTCAAAATCTCTTACATAAACATTAATCGAGCAAGTTATAAATAATATTCCCAGAGTTAATAGGTATTGAATAATGATAACTAATGGTAAATAAAGCATATACCACGAAAAACCTATTCCACTACAAATTAAGAATATAAACATTATTACACATGTAATCAAGAAGTTTATTAAACCACTTGTAACAACGGATATCGGTAATATTTCGCGTGGAAAGTATACTTTTTTTATAATCCCACCATTTCCAATAATAGTAAAAGTACCTTGATTAATATTTGTTACAAACCAATTCCAAGGCAAAATACCGATTATCAAAAATGTAGTATAATGGTCATAATTTGCTCCTCTTAATAAATAAGGAAACACAATTGCATAAACAAGAGTCATTAATAATGGGTTTAGAAACGACCAAATGATTCCTAAAAAGGACCCTTTATATTTTCCTCTAATTTCTTTTTTTACATTAGTTTTCAACAATTCTCTATATGCATATAAATCTTTAAATATCTTCATGTTTTTCTCCTTAATTACAAGTTTTAAGATAATCTTCTATAACTGTTTTTATCTTTCCGTCTTTCATTACTTTTCCTTCATGAATCCATATGCCACGTTTGCATAATTTTTCTATAGATCCTAAGGCATGGGATACAATTACTATTGTTTTATCACTGTCACGTAATTCCTCTAATTTTTTAAAACATTTATCTTGAAAGTGTTGATCTCCAACAGCTAAAATCTCATCAATTAATAAAATATCCGCGTCAACATTTATAGCAATAGAAAATGCAAGACGCATATATTGTCCTGAAGAATAAGTTCTTACTGGATTATCAATAAATTCTTCCAATTCAGAAAAAGCAATTATTTCATCTAATCTTTTGTCTATTTCCTTGCGAGTCAATCCGAAAATTGCGGCATTAAAATATATATTTTCTCTTCCTGTAAAATCCGGATGAAATCCGGCACCAAGTTCAAGTAAACTCGTTAATTTACCGCGAGTTGTAACTGTTCCACTAGTTGGATATATAATTTTTGTCATCAATTTTAAAAGTGTTGATTTACCAGAGCCATTAACACCAATTAAGGCAACAGTTTCTCCTTTTTTTATATCCAAGTTTATATTTTCAAGAACCGTTCTTGTTTCTGCTTTTTTATGATTCCAAAAAATCAGTCTTTCTTTAAGAGTACTTGGTTTATCATAAAATAGTTTGAAACTTTTTGTCATGTTTCTTACTTCAATTGCATTTTCTTTTTTCATACTATATTCACCTCTTAAATTATAACATACATTTTATGCAATACCTAGAAAAATGAACTTTTTAGAAAAATTTTGAATTGAAAGCATCCTAAATATTATAACAATTCATTAAAAAATCTTAAAATTAGTCAAGATTAATTAAAATATTATTATTTTGATAAAACTTCGATTGATATGAAATAATTTTATCATGTGCAAGACGATAAGCAACAAAAGACTTTACTATGTTATCTAGACATTCATTATAGTTATGTTTTAATTTGTCATACATCTTATCATCAACCATCCAAGAAAATTTATCAGCAGACAATTCATAATCTATTGTTTCTTCTCTATTAAAAGAAACAATAGAACCACTTTTAGCTCGTGTGCAATTAGTGTGAAACTTTTTTTTACAAAAATTCATAAAAAAGTTTCACACCATAAAAAAAGCAAACTTTTACATTTGCTTAGGTACTTTGTTATATGTAAATATTGGTTCTTTATCTTTTAATGGTAATCTTATTTGATCCTTTTCTGATAAAAGGATGTCTTCTTCAGTTAAACCATGTTCTTTAAACATATCATACCAAGGAATATCAAGACTTTTATCATTCCAAAGAATTCCATCTTCCATTTTAGGAGCATAATCATTATCAATTATATATTGAAATAAAGTATTATCTTCAAGACTTATAAAACCATGTGCAAATCCTCGAGGTACAAATAATTGTCTTCCACTTTCTGGTATATCTTTGCTATAAGGCATTAAAAGCACTTCTGTTGACTTACCATATGTTGGAGAACCAAGTCGCATATCAACTACTACATCAATTGCTTTTCCGTTTAAAATTTCAACAATTTTTGCTTGAGCAAAAGGATTTTTTTGAAAATGAAGTCCACGTAAAACTCCTTTTGAGCTTAAACTTCTATTTGTTTGTACAACTCTTTCAAATCCAAGTTGATCCATATGTTCAGCCATGAAATATGGGCTAAAATATCCTCTGTTATCACCAAACACTGCTGGTTCAATTATATAGCAATCTTCCAAATTTGTCGGAATTGCTCTGCTTCCATTACTAAATCTTATTTCTTCCATCTATTCTTTGCTTCCTTTAACACTAAACTCATTTCTTCATCATTGGCAAGTTCATCCATATATCTTGCAAACGCATCCATCGAACTTGGCATATCTCCTACATCATTTGCTAGTCTTGATTTATCAAGTCTTGTATCAAGTGGTCTTACAGCTGTTGTTTTATATTCTGACGTTGGAATTGGATTTACTTTTGTTTTGATATCATTCATTGCAAATATCATCTTAGCAAATCCGGCCCATGACATATCGCCAGGATTGCTTGCATGATATATTCCGTTTTCGTTAAGTTTACTTAACATAACTAACTTTTCTGCTAAATCAACCGTATAAGTTGGCGCTCCATATTGATCAGCAACAACATTTACTTCATCTTTTGTTCTAGCTAGTTTTAACATAGTTTTTACAAAGTTTTTACCATTTATTCCAAATACCCATTGAGTTCGGACAACCATGCCTTTTTCATAATCCAAAACAGCTTCTTCTCCAAGTCTTTTTGTTTTTCCGTACCAGTTTAATGGATTTACATCATCATAAAACTTATATGGTGCTTTCTTTGTTCCATCAAAAACATAATCAGTTGAAACATAAATAATTTTGGCATTAACCATTTTAGCGGCATCAACTAATCTACTTGTTCCAACCGCGTTTACTAATTCCGCATATTCTTTTTCTTCCTCAGCTTTATCCACGGCTGTATATGCAGCTCCATGAATGATTACATCTGGATGAAATTCTAGCACACTTTTGTAAATCGTTACTGGATCAGTTAAATTTAAAGTTAAACTTGTTGGTGCAAAAACCTCGTTTTTACCATTATTTAAAATCTTATATAGATCATGACCTAATTGGCCATTTATTCCAGTTATTAAATATTTCATTTTAACCTCTACCCTCCTGAAATTATTATAAATAAAAAGCAGATACTAGTCAATATCTACTTTATCTAAGTCATCTATAATAGACGATTGTTCTTCAATTAAACTTTTAATTCTTCTTTTGTATGTAATGATATTTCTTCTAAGTCTTGCAGCATCATTTTCCAAACTTTCAGCTTTAAGAAGTGCATCATTTATTATTCTATTAGCGTTCTTTTTAGCTTCAGTTATAATCAAATCTGATTCAGCAATACTATTGCTTTTATACTTACTTGCTGCTTCTTCTGCCATAACAACAGCTCGATTAAGCGTTGCATCCATGTTCTTATAATGTTCAAGTTCTTTAGTTAAGCGGTCGATTTCTAAGTCTTTGTTTTTCATCTTAGTAATCATATCTTCAACTCTTGAAATAACATCGTCTACAAAGCTGTTTACCTGTTCAACGTTATAACCATTAAAACTCCTATCAAATTTTTTCATTACATCACCCTATTTATGTTAGAAATCCATTTCGTCTTCAATTTTAGATTTACTTTTTTTATCCTCTTCATCACTTATTCTGCCATCTACAGTAACATTCTTTGGTGTACATAAATAAATTCCATTACCAAGTTTTTGTAAATCTCCACCAATAGCATATAACGTACCACTTAAAAAATCAATAATTCTTCTTGCTTGATCAGCAGTTACTCTTTTTAAATTAACTACAACTGAATTTCTTCTTTTTAAATGATCGGCAATTTGTTGAGATTCAGAATAAGCTCTAGGTTCAACCAATATCATCTTATTTCCGTTATCCTTAGCCTCTGTTTCATAAGTTTCCTCTTCGCCGCCATCAAAGCTTTCTTCTTTTGGAAACAAAGCTTTTTTTATTGATTCAAATGCCATACAAGCCACCTCCGTATATTAACTATATATATAATACCACATTTAAACATTTAGAGTAAATAAAAAAACATTAAAATTGAAATTTAATGTCTTTATACTTTATGAAATGTTATAAAACAAACCTCTTTCCAACTTTTTTGTCTTTTTAAATTCAAAGTGCAAAATTTGCACTTTGAATTTAAAAATGTAGGAATTAACCTACATTAATTAAAATTTGATTCTATCTAAAATATAGTCTTTTACTTCATCAAGATTTAATGAAATTTGTTCCATTGTATCTCTATCTCTTAAAGTAACAATATTATCATTTAAAGTTTCATCATCGACAGTTAAACACCAAGGAGTTCCAATGGCATCTGCTCTTCTATAACGCTTTCCAATATTGGCCGTTTCATCATAAGATACTGGAAAGTATTTACTTAACTCTTGATAGATTTCCACAGCTTTTTCAGAATGATTTTTCTTTATTAAAGGTAAAACATTTACTTTGTATGGAGCTAAATTTGGTTTTAATTTAAACACTTCTCTTGTATCTCCATTTTCTAACTCTTCTACTTTGTAACATTCATTTAAAATAGCTAAAAATAAGCGATCAACTCCAACTGAAGGTTCAATTACATAAGGAGTATATTTTTCATTTGTTTCTGGATCTAAGTATCTTAAATCACATTTTGCGTGTTCCATGTGAACTGATAAGTCATAATCAGTTCTATCAGCTATTCCCCAAAGTTCTCCCCATCCATTTGGATATTTATATTCAATATCAGTTGTTGCTTTACTATAAAATGAAAGTTCTTCTTTTGCATGATCTCTGTATCTTAAATTTTCACCATCAAGTCCAAGTGAATTTAAGAAATCTAAGCAATATTTCTTCCAAAAAGCAAACCATTCTAAATCAGTGTTAGGTTTACAAAAGAATTCTAGTTCCATTTGTTCAAATTCTCTAACTCTAAATATAAAATTTCCGGGAGTTATTTCATTTCTAAAACTTTTACCTATTTGACCAATACCAAATGGTATTTTAGCTCGCATGCTTCTTTGTACGTTTAAGAAGTTTACAAATATACCTTGAGCAGTTTCTCCTCTTAAATATACTTTACTTTTAGCATCTTCTGTTACACCGATATGAGTTTCAAATAAAAGATTAAATTTTCTAATTGGAGTAAAGTCACATGATCCGCATTTTGGACAAGTAACGTGATTGTCTTTAATAAAGTTCTCTAACTTTTCATTATCCCAACCATCACCAGTTTCAGCACCTTTAGTAAATTCCTCAATTAGTTTATCAGCTCTTTCACGGCTTTTACATTTTTTGCAATCGATTAAAGGGTCAGCAAATGAAGCAACATGTCCACTTGCAACCCACACTTCAGGATTCATAAGTATTGCTGAATCAAGTCCATAGTTACGATAATCTACATGACTATTTTCTTGAATAAATTTCTTCCACCATGCTTCTTTAATATTATTTTTAAGTTCTCTTCCTAAAGGACCGTAATCCCATGAATTTGCAAGTCCTCCATAAATTTCACTTCCTTGAAATATAAATCCATATTGTTTGGAAAAATTAACCAATTCATCCATTGTTTTTGCCATCTTAATTCCTTCTTTCTATACATTTATTAAATTCATCCATGTTAGTTACAACATTAATCAGTTTACTTATATCATCATGAATAAAACCTAAATCAATTTCTTTTTCAATTTGAACCAAAAGTGAATCATAATATCCATCAAAATTAAATATTATAATGTCTTTCAAATCGTCTCTGGTTCTTTTTTCTTCAATCATACTCATAACTTCAGATAAAGTTCCAAGTCCTCCAGGTAAAATAACTATTAATTCACTCGATAGATATAGTTCTTTGCATCTTTCAAAGGTTGTTGGAGTTACAACTTCTCGATCATACTCCATTCCTTTTAAGTCATCAATATATTTTACATCGCTTACAGCTTTTACTTTGCACTCATGATATTTAAATGTTTGATAGCATTTGCTCATCATTCCTGAGTCAGTTCCACCAAATACTAATTTGTCGCCTCTTTTTGCAAGAACTTCAGCGACATCACAAGCAAGATCTTTGAACTTTTTATTTATGGAGTCATATGATGAACATCCAATAAACACACGCATATATTCACTTCCTTTAAATAAAAAAGAGAACAAATTCGTACGTATGGGCGAATAAAGAATTTTCGCTGTTCCACCATACTTTGTTCTCTTTGGTTTTATATAGCTCTTGGCTTTCCACACCAGTCATCGCTTGTATACATAAATTATATTATATTGTTCTTTAATTTACAACTGTTTTTACTTTAATTTTATCAATTATATTCTAATTGGATCCATATCAATTTCTAAATATGTATCTTTATTAAATATATATTGTTCATCTATTTCTTTTAAAGTTTTAAGTAAAGAATCATCAAAACGATACTTAATAAGAATTTGAAAACGATAGTTATTATTTATTCTAAAAACTGATGCTGTTGTTGGACCTAAAATAATAGTTTCTTTATTCAATTTTTTTCTTAAAAAATTAACTACTTTATTAGCTTCAACACTCGCTTTATTATAATCTTTACTTATTACTTTAATACTTGTTAAATAATAAAATGGTGGATATTTAAGTTGCCTTCTAATATTCATTTCATATTCATAATTTCCTAAATAATCATTATTAACAACATAATTTAAAGTTTTGTTTAATGGATTAAATGTTTGAATAATAACCTCACCATTATCAGAACTTCTTCCTGCTCTACCGGAAACTTGGTGAAGTAAGTTGAAAGTATTTTCTCCGCTTCTAAAATCTGGTATATTTAAAGATTCATCAGCGTTTATTACTCCTACCAAAGTTACTTTAGGAAAGTTTAAACCTTTAGATATCATTTGAGTTCCAATAATAATATCATAGTTATGATTTTCAATTTCGTTGATTATCTTTTCTTGACTTCCTTTTCTTGAGGTAGTATCAGTATCCATTCTAATAACTCGATATGATGGATATAAATCTTTTATGTATTTTTCTATTTGTTCCGTTCCGTAACCATAAGTTTTTATAGCTTTTTCTCCACATTCAGGGCATATGTCACTCATGAATTTGGTATATCCACAATAATGACACCTTAAATTATTAGAACTTTTATGATATGTTAAAGTTATGTCACAGTGAGGGCATTTATATGTATATCCACATGATGCACAAGTTATAATAGTTGAATATCCTCGACGATTAAGAAGTAACATTACTTGTTCATTTCTTTCTAAGGTTTTCATTATCTTAACTTGTAGTTCAGTTGATAAAATAGTATCTCCATTTTTATAAGAACTTGCAAGATCAACTAACTTTATTTTAGGAATTCTTGCATTACCTACACGATTTTTTAAGCTTAAATATTTATATACTCCCTTTTTTGCTCTTGCCATTGTTTCAAGCCTTGGAGTAGCAGACCCTAAAACTATTGGGCAATTATTATACTTTGCTCTAAATATGGCCATATCAACAGCATGGTAACGTGGATTATTTTCTTGTTTATATGAACTAGTGTGTTCTTCATCGATTATAATAAGTCCAATATTTTGTAAGGGAACAAAGATTGATGAACGAGTTCCAACTACAATTTTTGCTTCATCTCTTAAAATTTTATTGTATTCATCAGCTTTTTCTCCATCGCTTAAACCTGAATGAAATATAGCTACATTATCTCCAAAACATTCATAGAATCTTTTAACTATTTGAGTTGTTAAAGTTATCTCAGGAACTAGCATGATGACTGTTTTTCCATTTTTTAATACCTCAGATACTAATTTAATATATACTTCCGTTTTACCTGAGCCAGTTATTCCATGAAGCAAGAAAACATTAAATATATCAAATGAATTTTTAACCTCTTCCATAGCTTTTGTTTGTTCATCAGTCAATATTTTTTCTTCAGTTTTATTAACATTTGGATTAATTCGATAAACATTTTCTTTTTCGATTGTAACCAAATCTTTTTCTAATAATGAATTTAGAACTTGAGTACTAACTTCTTTTTTAGAAATTCTTTTTTCGGTTAAAAGTCTATTTACAAATTCTACTTGTTTTTTTGCTTTCTTATTATTTAAAACAAAATATTTACAAGCTTCTTCATCTTTTATAACCACGTAATTATTATAAATTGAATAATCATATTTTTCATTGTCGATTTTTAAACTTGTTGGAAGCATTGTTTGATATGCACTAATTAAAGAACATAATGTTCTTTCTTTTAAATATGCACCTAGTTTTATTAGTTCTTCATTTAATTTGAATGATTCATTTACTACATCATTTATATCTAGGATTTCAAAATCAGATGAAGCAACGTCTTTTAATGACATAACAAAGCCATTAATATTTTTTTTATTAAAAGGAACACTTACTCTTACACCTACAAACACTTTATTTTGTAAATGTTCTGGTATATGATAAGTAAATACTCTATCTAAAGATTTTACACCATATTGTATTAAAACTTCTGCGTACATATTTTCACCTAAATTAATTTTAGAATATAAGATATTTTATTTCAAGAAAAAAAGCAAAATTAGTTGATATTGTTACAATAATCTGACGATATTAAAGTCTTGAAATTTTTATTTCAACCGGTCGCAATTTGTGACCGGTTCATTTCTTTTTTCTAATCTTGATTTTAAAGCATTTCAGTATGTTCAAGATATTTACTATCAACCGGTACAATAACTATATCTACTACAATTATATAATGTTTTTCTTCAACTTTAGTCTACACTGTTTTTATAGTTTTATCGTTAAACATCTTATTAAATGTATTTATGCTTCTCAAACAATCATTTATCATTGTAATTTATCTTAAAAAATGTTATATTTTATTTAAGTGAGAAGCAAAGTTTCTTTTGTGACTGTTGCTTACCACATTATTGTGTGTTGCACCTTTTTCAAAAGAAAAGGTGCTTTTTTATACCTTATATTCCTTTTCTACAAAGAAGATATAATAATATAAAAATTATAATGATTAAACTTGTTACTAGTAGTTCTATTTTAAATTGATGTTTAAACATTATACATCACTTCCTTACTACAGCTTATTTTGCTGAAAATTCACGTCCTACATATAAGAAAGTGATAAGCATCGCATTCGTATTCTCGAGTATTTATTTAAACATAATTTTTTTATATCTCAAAACTACAAAATTTTAAATTTGGAGGCTCAGATTTTTAATATCTGTAACGATTTATATGTAAAACGTTAAAATCTGTCAAAAAAAAGCTACCAATTTTTAAGTTTGGTAGTTTTAACACTTTTTTATAAAAAAATAAAGAAAGTATTTTTCAACTTTCTTTACAAATTATTCAGTAATACCTGTAGTAGTTTGAGTAATTTGATTAGTTATATAATTTGATAAAATTGATCCTAATTTACCAAATTTAGAAACTTTATTGTAAATGTTTAATATATCCTCTTGAGATAAACTACTAATTTCAACCGCGTCTTTTAAATCGGCATTTTCTACACTTGGGTTAACATCGCTTTCATTTTTTATATTTAATTCAACTGTATAAGCTTTTTCACTTACATAAGCAGTTAAAGAAATGCTTGCTGTAACTTCATTAGTTTTAGCACCAGCTTTAGATGTAAATTTAATTTTTCCGTTTGCTTGTTCTTTACCATCTTCCATAACTTTAAACGCTATATCTTCATTGGTAATATTCATTTCAAAAACATTAGTTACAATATTCATACCTTCAAATTCATTACCAAAAACATTAGTTAATAATTCAATATAGCCTTCAGCATCTTCAACTTGTTCAGTTATAGTTTCTTTTTCTAAGCTTGATTTTAATTCACTCTTATCTTTACCACTGATTTTGCTTAGTTCAGTTAAGAATTTTTCATTGCCTAAAACTGATTTTTTAGCTGCATTAGAAATCTTTGTTTGATTTTCTTTATTTAATTTAATTGTTACTACGTTGCTATTTGCTTTCATCTTTTGAGTTTTGTCAGCAGCAAGTAAGCCCGCTTTAATTGCATCTTTAAATCCATCAATCAAAACTTTTGAATCAACATCAGTTGTTGTAGTGGAATTGAATATTTCATCTAAACCATCAACTTTTGTATAAACATACTTATCATAGAAATTGCTAAAATATAAATAAACATTAGAATCTTTTAAATAAGTATTTACTTTCAAAGTTTCATCTAAAAGTTCCATCCCAATATTTAAACTTTCAATAGAAGCATCAAAATTCATGATTTTTTTTGTTAAATCTACTCCATATTTTGCACTTAACTTAGCACTGTAAGTTGTGCTTCCAACTGATACGCGTCCATCCATGCTTAATGTTCCGCTTGCTTTTTTTTCATCATTGCTTACAGAAGAAACTTGTTTGAAAGCATTATCAATAACATTTGATATTCTCTTATCTGCACTCTTATAAAGGAACATATAACCAAATATTCCAAGTATTGCAACTATAACAATAATTAAGGCTACTATTATTCCAATTATTAATCCTTTTTTACTTTTTTTCTTGTTTGGTTCTATTGTTGGAGTTACTAAATCCGAACCTGTACTAACAATAGTATGTTCACCTGTTGCATCCATAATATAGCTAGCTTCATTTTCAGAAGCACTAGATTGATTAAAAGCATCTCTTTCTACATCAATACTATTTTCGGTTGATGAACTTGCTTGATTTTCAATTGGAGCTTGTTGTAAGTTGTCTTGTACATTGACTTTCTCAACTTCTACTCCAGTTGTTTGTGTTTTTTCAACATCATTCTCATTTTTTATAGCTGAGCCACAAAATGGGCACATTGTTGAACCGTTTGGAATTTCATTTCCACACGCATTACATCTCATATAAACTTCCCTTCCTATTTTTTGTCTATAATAAATATATACTATTTAATATACTTTTTCAATACTCTTTTTTAACTTCGTTATATTTGCAAGTTATCATTTCACCATTATACATACATGAACATTTTTCCTTACTATCATCACATACACATTCAAGTGTTGGTTTGCATTTATAGTCATATGAATCAAATAATTTTTGAATAATGGCTCCAATATCTTCTTTATAATAACTCATATTTTCTTTTATCTTAACAACGTCTTCATCAGTAAAATCTCTTACTGATTTACTTTGTTCAATTTCAATATTGGTTAAACTTCCTTTTTCTTTTGTTATTAATTTTAAAGTTATTATTCCTGTTTTATCATTTATTTTATATGTTACTTCATATGTTTCATTTATCACATCTTGAACTTGTTTTTTTACTATAGTTAATTCAAAGTTAGCTTTTAATTCATCACTTTCATAATATTTGAAATAATATTTTGTATCACCGATATCTATAACGTATTTTTTATCATTGTAATCAATGCTTAAACGATATATTTTTTTACCACTATAATAAATTCTTATTTTAGTTGGATTATTTTGCTCTTCACCATTTTTATATTCATATTCTTTTGTTTTACGATAATTTTCTAATGTTTCAATTATTTCATCACTTTTCTTATTTTGAATTCTTGCAAATTCGTTGATGAAGTTGCTATCCTCTTTTAAACTATTATAGAAATTTTCGTAGAATATTTGAAGATTAGAGTTATTTAATTCTAATTCTAAGTAATCACTTTTTATAGTATCATTTCGATAATCTATTTTCTCATTTCCTGAAGTATATTTTAACTTCTTTAAAGATTCATCTACTGCGGTATTTAATCCATCTATAACATTTTGAATATTATAGTTTTTTGCTTGAAGAAATCCTAGTTCATCTTCTAATGGAAATAAAATATATTCATCGTTATAAAATTCTTTAGATTTAAAATAGATATCATTTTTATCGGCATATAAAGTGTACGTAAATTCTTTACTTTCAAAGACGATACCACCTTCATCCTCTTTTGGATCTCGCATTTTACCATCTATATATAATCTTTTTGATTTTAAATCTCCTGAATATTTTCCTTCAAATTTTGTTCTATAATCACTTAAATCTAATTCAAGAGTATATTCTCCACTTTTAATGGAGTTATTAGATAAATAATTATCAGTAATATACTCAGTTATATGATCAACTACTCCAGTAAAATATTTGTAGCTCATATCTTTTTTAGGTTTAAATAAATTGATTATTAGAAAAGAAAAAACACCAATTACTAATATAATTAAACTTATAGAAAATATAATAATTTTTTTATTTCTTGGTTCTTTAAAATATGTTTTAATATCAAACTTTTCATCGTTAGCATACGTATTTTCATTTATTTCACCAAACTCCATAGGAGTTATTACTTCCGTATTCGGATCATTTTTGCAAAAAGGACATATTGTTGATGTTTCAGGTATAGTCTTCTTACAATTTATACACTTCACTTTACCCCTCCTTGTATACTATATAAATAATTATAAAATAATATTTTGTACTTTTCAATATCTTTATTGACTACAGCAAACAAATGTTTTATATTATATGTGAGGGATAACTATGGACGAACTAAGAACGAAAAGAAATATCATGTGTATTGATTTAAAAAGTTTTTTTGCTTTTGTTGAATGTGTTGAACGCGGAATTGATCCTTATACAACGCCTTTAATTGTATGCAATCCTGAACAAAAAGGCGCAATATCATTAGCTGTTACTCCTTATTTAAAAAGTTTGGGGATTCCTGGGCGTGTAAGAGTTTATGACATTCCTAAAAATATAAAATATATAAAAGTTCCTCCGAGAATGAGTCTATATCAAAAAAAAAGTAAAGAAGTTATTGGAATATATTTAAAATATGTAGCTAAGGAAGACTTACATGTTTATTCTATTGATGAGTGTTTTTTGGACGTTACCAATTATTTAAAGATGTATAATATGAGCGATTATGAACTTGCTTTAACAATCCTAAAAGATATAAAAGAATCAACTGGTCTAGTTGGTACAGCTGGAATCGGACCAAATATGTTGCTCGCTAAAATAAGCATGGATATTGAAGCAAAGCATACAAAAGATAACATCGCCAAATGGACATATGATGATGTTGAAACTAAGTTATGGGACATTAAACCTTTATCAAAAATGTGGGGAATTGGATCTAATCTTGAAAAAAGACTTAATAGTATGAATATCTATTCGGTAAAAGAACTAGCACTTACTCCTAAAGAAAAACTTATAAAGGAATTCGGTGTTTTAGGTAGGGATTTATATTATCGAGCTAATGGAATAGATTTAACAAAGATATGTGATCTAAACGATTATAAACCAAAAGAAAAAAGCATCAGCAATTCCCAAGTTTTATTTAAAGATTATTTTGACTTCAATATTGATATCATTATCTACGAAATAATTGATACTTTGTGTAGAAGATGCAGAAAAGAAAAACTGCTTTGTGGCCTTATAAGTCTAGGTATTACCTCTTCAAAAACTTCCTCTGGTAGTTTCCATCATTCTTTAAAGCTAAACGAAAGAACAGACAACGCAAATGAAATATTTAGAACAGCTATGTATATTTTTAACCATTATTACACAAAATTTCCAATAAGAAAGGTAGCTATTTCTTTTGGAAATTTGAGTCCGAACGACAAGATTCAGCTTGATATATTTGAAGACTACGAAGAAATAAAAAAAAGGAAACAAATTGAAGAAACAATTGATGAAGTTAAAGAACGATTTGGTCCAAATTCAATTTTAAAAGCTTCAAGTTTATTAAGTGATTCAACAATTAAAGAAAGAAACGGTCTAATCGGTGGACATAAAGCATGAAACAAAACTCTTCTCAGTGGATGCCGTTTAATTCACTTTTTAATGGCAATGAAGAAAAAGATAAAATTGTAGTTATAAATAAAAAGAAACCTATTTTATCTGAAGAACAAATTGAAGCAATAGAAAATAAAATCATTGAAGCATTTACTGAACAAGTTCCAGTTATAATTATTCATTTTCATAAATATGATTTTATAGAATCGATTGGTATTATAACAAAAATAGATTCAATAAAGAAAACAATTACTTTAAACCATAATGAAATCATATATTTTATAAATATTATTAAAATTTTTATAAAAAACACTTGAATTTATATTTTCGTTATGCTACAATGATTTTGTTGCTGATGGGGAATTAGCTCAGTTGGCTAGAGCACCACGCTTGCACCGTGGGGGTCAGGGGTTCGAGTCCCCTATTCTCCACCATTAGTAAATTACTCACATTGTGTGAGTTTTTTTATTGTTCAAATTACCCTGACCAACATAGATGCCAATAAAAATCGTTTTAATAAATTTTTATTGATGTTATAATTAACTCAGGTGAGAAACTTATGAATGACTATATAAATATCTTTATCGATAAGGAATATCCCACTTTTTTAGATAAATATTTAAAAACTAAAACTTTGATTAGATTAAAAAATGTTACTCAATTTTGTGGATGCGACTATACGAAACTTTATTCTCCAAGATTTAAATATACAAGATATACTCATTCTTTAGTTGTTGCACATATGACTTGGCATTTTACACATAATAAAAAAGAAACTATTATAGCTTTATTTCATGATGCCGGTACTCCTTGCTTTGCGCATTCAATTGATTATGTCTTTGGAGATTATATTAATCAAGAAAGTTCTGAGAAGAATATTGTTGATATCATAAACAATGATACTGAATTAAAAGAATTACTAAAAAGCGATAATATGACACTTAATGATTTTAAGAATTTTGATAATTATCATATCTTAGAAAATAAATCGCCTAAACTCTGTACAGATCGTTTAGATGGAGTTCTTCACACTTGTTATGTCTGGCTGCATACTCATGAAAAAGAGCAAATTAAGGAAGTTTATGATGATATAATAGTTTTAACCAATGAAGAAAGCTTACCAGAAATCGGTTTTAAAAGTAAAAATTCAGCAAATAAGTTTGTAGAAATGGTATTTAATTATGCTAAAGAGTTACAAGGAAATACTGATAAATTTGTTATGAAGTATATATGTGAAATTGTAAAAGAAGCTGTAAATAAGAAACTTATAAGTTATGATGATTTATATAATAAAAAAGAAGATGAATTGTGTGAAATATTTAGCACCAATTTCCCTTCTTGGAAATATTTTGTAAATGCAACAACAGTTGTTAAAACTGAGCACCTTCCTAAAAATCAATTTTATATATCTTTTGATACAAAAAGACGTAACACCATTCCACTAGTTAAGACTAATAAAGGAACAAAAAGAATAAATGAAATTTCCGATGATTCTAGTGATTTATACAGAAAGTTAGAGCAATATAAAGATTCAACATATGCATATATTGAAGAAATAAAAAGTTTATAAAAAGAAGCAATATTGCTTCTTTTATTTTAAATCCTCATCAGAAAACGGATATGGACAAAGTTCTTTTACGGTTAAGCTTATTTCATCTCCGTTTGGATTCATCGCGATTACATTTTTATCTGGTTCAAAAAATTCGCTTATGACTTGCCTACAAACCATACATGAAAATCCGATTTTTTCATTATCACACATAACGTATAAAGCTTCAAAATCATGTTTTTTATATCCTGCAGATACTGCTGATACAATCGCACTTCTCTCTGCACATATGGCAGCTCCATAACTAGCATTTTCAACATTTACTCCATTAAATTCGCGACCATCTTTCATGACTGCTATTGAAGCAACTCTAAAATGTGAATAAGGGCTATAGGAGTTATTTAATAATTCTTTTAACTTATTTTTCATATCATCACCATTTTTAATTTATCATAAAATGAAAAAAAGGTGAATAACTCTCACCCTAGTTTACACTTTTCCATTTACATATAATTTATAACCATTAAAATCAATGTTTTTGTAACTTGTATCTTCATCATCTAAATTTGTAATGTAAGAGTCTCCTGCCAATTTTATTTTGGAGTTTTTAGATAATTTTAATATTATAGATTTTGCTTCATTTGAAGAATTGATACTTCCTTCAAAACTTGAAGAATCAATTAACTTCATTTATAAAGTGGAAATAGAATCTACAATTATTAAGTTTTATAATATTTTTTCTTTAAAAATAAAAACTAATAAGGTATAATTGTATTATAGAGGTAGAATATGAAAGATAACAACATTGAAATAATGAAAAACAAATATTTTTTTATAGGATTTATTGTTGGTATAATACCATTTGTAATTTTACTTACAATGCTTTCAATAAACAGATTTCCTAATATATTTAAAGCGACTTTAATAATAGTTGCTCTTATAACGGCAACTATTAATGGATATATTCTTAGATATAATATTATTTTAAAAGCAAAGAGAAGCCTTATTTAGACTTCTCTTTTAGTTTAATACTAGTTTCTTTTATAAATAAAGATATATTATAAAAAAATTTTAAAATACTCATTGTTAACTTATTAGCATTATTGTAATTTTTTTCATAATAGAATTGACTTGCTTTATATATTTTATATTTATTAAGTCTTGATACATTCGTTCCAATTGTTGCATTATGTTTGTGTTCTACAAATACACTTGTATCAACAACTGATAAAAGTTTTTTACTCTTAAGCTTTCTTGCTAAAATATTTTCTTCATGATATAAAAACACATTGGTATCAAAATAATTTATTTCCTTTAAAATATCACTTTTAATCATAAAAAAGCATCCATATAAACAATCAACTACTGGAAGTGGATCATTAAAGTGACTTTCATTATATTGAATAAATTTATTTTTATAGAATTTACTAAATACTGGAATATTTAAAAGCAAATCTTCTTTAGGGCTTGTAAGTTTCCAACCATATTTAAATACACCATGTTCAAGTACTTTAGGCATTATTGCTGCAATTTCAGGATTTTTCATATTATTGACTAAAGATTTGATAACATTATTGGAAGGAATACTTATATCAGAATTGCTTAATATTATATTACAGCTTCCATATTTTTGAATTAAATACTTGCATCCTTCATTCATTCCACTTGAATATCCTAAATTACTAGTTAAACCAATAACATGAACTTTATTGTTCTTTATTTTTTTTAACTTTTCAATATCATGATTAGATGAATCATTATCTACAATTACAATTTCATCTATCGAAGTATATTTTGATACCTCTTCAGTTAAGTTAATCGTATTCTCATAATCATTATAATTTATTATAACCAAACCTGTTTTCATTTACTCACCTAACAATTTATTTATTTTTTCAGTTATATTAGAGTTATAATCTTCTAATTTATCTGTTTTCTTTTTAAACTTTCTAACCCCTTTTAAGTCATTTATATCGATATAATCAATATTTAAATATTTATTTAGTCTCTCTGGCATGATAACTTTTAATCCTAAGGACTTGGCTTCTAACGCAACCATTCCTTGACCTTCATAACGACTATTTAAGATCAAATAATCACATTTTTTTAAATAAGGAAAAGGATTTTTTTTAGCACCTAAAAAAGTAATATTATCAAATAAATCTAACTCCTCTACTTGATTTATAAGTTTATCTTTAAGTGGACCATCACCAATTATATAAAGTTGAAATTCTTCATTACTTTCTTTATATTCTTTAATTATAGGAAATAATAAATCTAACCCTTTTTGATACACTAATCTTCCTAAAAAACAAAAATTGATATTATCATCATCAACATGAAAATTAACCTCTTCTTCAGATTTTTTTAATATTTCATCAGTATTTATATAATTAGGAATTACTTTTTTTGCGGTTAATCCAGTTAGTTCTTTAAATGATTCTTTTACTCCTTCACTTACTGCAACAATTTCATCAAAATTCTTATATTTGCTTTTGCTTAAATTAAACAATACTCTAAATTTAAATTCGTTTTTATATTTTATTTTATAATCATTATGAATCCAAATGACTTTTTTGTTGGCATTGGAATTTAAAGTATATGCTGAAAAAGTGTTATTATACGCGCTAAAGTCAATGGCAACATCATATTTTATAGTTTTATCCGTTTTAATAAGTTTTTTTAGTATAAAAAATGGTAAATACTTATAAAAACTTGGTTTTGATAGAAAGACTACATTTACTTCTTTAGGGAGTTCATTATATAAAGTGCCTTTGGAAAGTAAATAAAGATCTATATTATATTTATCATAATCAATTTTTTTCAAAAGATTAATCAAACTTTTTTCAATACCACCTATATTTAAATTTGGTTCAAAAATAGCAATGTTTTTTTTCATATATTTCCAACCTTCTTACTTAATAACGCTATTGAATATGCAACATATATCGATACTGCTGGAGCAAAAAGAAAGTGTCCAGCTAAATAGGAACCTAGAAGAATGAAAGCCGTAGAAGTTGCTAATATACATATTTCTTCATCGATTCTATTCTTTTTTGTTTTTATAATTTTTATTAAAATGCTTAATAATAAATATAGTGGCAAACTTAATTCAATAATAAATCCCATAATTCCATATTGAAATAATAGATCATGAAAGTCTCTTTCTACTGTTTTTTCATAATGGATTCCTTTATAAATTCTATCATCATACGTTAAACCGTATAATTTTGAAAATAAAGTACTATTTTTATACATCGCTTTATTGGCAATCAAAAAGTCATCTCTTCCATTAAAAACAAGTGACGAAGATATCTCATTGCGAATTTCTTCACTAGTTTTATCAAATTTAGGACAACAAGTTTCGCAATAATTTCCACCACTATTTTCATAGGCTCTTTCATAACTTCCAATAAGGTTTGTATAAATTGGCAGTTTGATTGTGAATACGAAAATTGATAATAAAATACCTCCTAAAAAGAAAATACTTTTTAAATTTAATTTATGCTTTATAATAAGTTTGTTGTATGCAAAATAGAAAATAAAGGCACAACCAAGTAAACCTACACATCCTACATAGCTCGCTTTAGTTCCTAAAATACATAAGAATATAATCGTTATTAAAGAGGAAACTATATTATAAATATTCTTACTTTTTATATAATCTATTAAAGAATAGCCTAACAATGCAATCAAAATTAAACCATATTCATTTGCTGAATTAAACCATGAAACTATTCCTTTATGATAGCAATTTTCATATGAAGAGTATGAACAATATGCTGTTTTTGTAATAACTGATGTTAATAAAGATATTCCAATTATTAAGGCAATAATAATAAATGTGAAACGATCCAATTCTTCATTTTTCTTAAAATATAAAGTGAAGAACAAAAGTATAATTGGAAAATAAATCAATTTAGCCATATTGACGCCAAAACTCATAATATTAAAGTGAGAGTCTAATAGAAAATGTCCAACAAATGATGTTAGCAAGTAAATTATCCAAATAATAATATATGTATTAATTTTACTATCACGATTTTTTATTATATAAATACTAGCATATATAAGAAATATAAATCTGCAAATCATTCCTAAAGATATATGAAAATTATATTCATTTATCATTAACGATGTTATGATATCGATAAGTGGTTGTATTAGCATAAATTTAGTTAATATACGATTATTATAAAACTTATCCATATTCTCACTTCCTACATATAATTATACAAAAAAAATGTCATTATTTAAAGAAAAAACGTTAGGTACAGGTTTGCAAAAAAAAATGCAGTAATCCCGCATATTCCTGTAAAGCCTATACTCATCAACAATATTATTCCGATTATTACATTTCTTTTTTTCATAGTTTATTAACACTATTCTACTTTTAAAGTTTATAACGGATCTCTTGTAGTTGCCAAGACATTTGATACTATTTACAAAGCTTTTACGCATTAAAAAAAGCAAAATTTATATTTGCTTTTTAATATTGTCTACCAAAATAGATTACATGTTTTGCAGGTTCTCCACAGATACAGTTTCCGTTTGCATGTTCATGTTCTAGTATACAACGTGATTTCAAACCAGTTTTTTCTTTGATGTTTTCTTCGCATTCACATCTTCCACACCAATTTATTTTAATGAATCCAGGTTTATTGGCCGCAATACTTTCAAATTCTTCCATAGTTGAAGCTGAATATAGCATTGAATTTCTTCTGTCTTCCGCTTTTTTATACATATCATTTTGCATAGTTTCAAAAATATCATTTAATTTATCTGCCAAATTATCAAGTTCATTTATACTAAATTCGTACTTTTCTAAAGTATCTCTTCTTACCAAAGTAATATGACCATTTTTAATATCTCTTGCACCAACTTCAATTCTAACTGGATATCCTTTAACCTCAGCTTCAGCAAATTTAAACCCTGGAGTTTTGTCGCTTCTATCAACTTTATTAGTTATGTCATTTCTATTTAAAACATCCAAAACTTTATCAATATATTCATCAATATCTTTTCCAATTGGAATAACAATTACTTTTGTTGGCGCGATTTTTGGAGGTAATACAAGTCCACGATCATCTGAGTGAGTCATGATAAGTCCACCAATCATACGTGTTGTACATCCCCATGATGTTTGAAATGGAGTTTTTAGTTTATTATCTTTATCCAAAAATTCTATTCCAAAAGCATGAGCAAAACCATTACCAAAATAATGACTTGTTCCATTTTGAAGAGCAACACCATCATACATCATTGCTTCAATTGTATAGGTTGCTTCAGCTCCAGCAAATTTTTCTTTTTCTGTTTTTCTTCCTACTATAACTGGCATAGCTAAATAGTTTCTTTGAAAATCTTCATAAACATGTAACATTCTTAAAGTTTCAGCCATTGCTTCTTCACTTGTTGCATGTAAAGTATGTCCTTCTTGCCATAATATTTCACGACTTCTTAAAAATGGTCTAGTTGTTTTTTCCCAACGAACTATCGTACACCATTGATTATAAAGAACTGGTAAATCTCTATAACTTTTTACGATCTTTTTAAAATGATCACAGAATAATGTTTCACTTGTTGGACGTACACACATTCTTTCATCCAACTTTTCTTTTCCACCATAAGTTACCCAAGCAACTTCAGGAGCAAATCCTTCAACATGATCCTTTTCAACATTAAGTAAAGATTCAGGTATAAACATAGGCATTTGAACGTTTTCATGTCCTAAACGTTTAAATTCTTTATCCAAAATACTTTGCATATTTTCCCAAATAGCATATCCATATGGACGAATTACCATACTTCCCTTGACGTTTGTATAATCAACTAAATCAGCCTTTTTAACGACATCAGTATACCATTTAGCAAAATCAACATCTCTACTTGTAATATCTTTAACTTGATTATCCATAAACTATTCCTCTACTTCGAAGTTTTCCAAACTTCCATTTTCTTTTAATATTTGATTAACTGCATCTGTTGCTTTTGTTAATTTATCATTACAAACTTTAACAATTTGCATAGCTTCAGTATATTTTTTTATTGAACTTTCCAAATCAGTATTACCAGTTTCTAATTCTTTGATAATATTTTCAAGTTCACTCATAAGTTCTTCAAATTTCTTATCTTCCATTTTCTTTCTCTCCTTTAACAACTGTGTTTATCTCTCCATCAAGAAGTTTTATATTTACCTCATCATTAACTTTAACATCTTTAACACTTTTAATTACTTTTCCATTTACTGTAGAAAGTGAATATCCCTTACTTAAAACACTTAATGGGTTTAATAACTCTAATTTATTAATAATAAGTTCTAGACTATTTTTATTTTTTATAAATAACTCACATGGATTTAAAATTATATGATTACTTATTGCATTTTGATATCTAGAAACGGATATATCCATTTTGTGAGTAATATAACTATTTAATTTGTTAATAATCATATCAAGTTTTTGTTCTCTAATCTCAGAATATGAAAGTGGATTAGTTAGAACATAACTATTTTTAAAGTTTGTAAGTTGTTTTTTTGATAAGTCTATTAAATTAAATATATTTTTATTTAAACGTATTTCAAGTTGGCGAATGTAGTTAACTAAATCAACCATATTCGGTACAGCCATCTCTGCTGCTCCTGTAGGTGTTGGAGCACGCATATCAGCAACGAAGTCAGCTATAGTAAAGTCTATTTCATGACCAACAGCAGATATAATCGGGATACGAGATTCATATATTGCTCGAGCAACACATTCTTCATTAAATGCCCATAAATCTTCAATGCTTCCTCCACCTCTACCAACAATTAAAACATCTATATCATCAAATTCATTTGCACGTTTAATTTGTCTTACAACATCATCTTTAGCAAGTTCACCTTGTACTAAAGCAGGAAATAATATTGTATTACATATTGGATATCTTCTTTTTATAGTCGAAAGAATATCTCTTATAGCAGCTCCTGTTGGTGCGGTTACAATACCAATTTTGCTTGGATACTTAGGTATTGGTTTTTTATGTTCCTGATTAAATAAACCTTCTTTAGCAAGTTTTTGCTTTAATTCTTCTAATCGTTTTAATAAATCTCCATTACCGGATAAATGCATTTCTTCAACATATACTTGATATCCACCAGTTGGAACGTATACGCTTATTCTTCCAGTAACTAACACTTCATCTCCATCTTTCGGGACAAAATCAAGTTTTGAAGCACTTGTTTTAAACATAACCGCATTAATTCTTGATTCTTCATCTTTTAAAGTGAAATACAAATGTCCTCTAGTATGTCCTTTATAATTGGAAACTTCTCCTTTAATATGGACAACTTGACATTCAACCTTAGAATCTAAAAAGTTTTTAATTGCCTGATTATATTGGCTTACTGTAAAATATTTTATTTCTTCTGTGTCCATACTTTTCCTCCTTTTTATATTTTATCAAAAATATAATAAAAAGTCTTTAATTAATAGACATTATTTTATTTGTATAATAAATTTTATTCACAAATACAATTTTAAATAAAAAAAATCACATAAATTAATATGTGATCTGAAGTGCAAAAAAAAGATTTTAGATAGATAAATAATCCAAAAATGAAAAATAAAAGTATGCTTCGCACTTCACTTATAATTATAAATGCATTTTTATAAAATTACAACTATTTTATTGTATTTTTTAACTCATATAGGAAATTTATTGCATCCATTGGGGTCATTTTTAAGATATCTATCTCTTTTATCTTTTCTTCTAATTTATTATCTTCATGCTTTTCTTCAAAATTAAGAGATTGTTGAACAAATACTTCACGTTTTTCATGACTTTCATAACTTGCCAAAAATTCACTTGCACGTTTTAACAAATCTTCTGGAAGACCAGCAAGTCTTGCAACATGAATACCATATGATTTATCAATTGGTCCTTCTTTAACTTTATGTAGGAATGTTACTTTACCATCCTCTTCTATGGCATCAACATGAACATTTTTGATACTTGGAATAGTATCGCTTAAGTCCGTTAACTCATGATAATGAGTTGAAAATAATGTTTTGCATTTAATTTTTAAATTAACATATTCAAGAATTGCACGAGCTAAACTCATTCCATCAAATGTAGCTGTTCCTCTTCCAAGTTCATCAAATAAGATAAGTGAGTTTTCTGTAGCGTTAACAATTGCATTTTTGGCTTCAATCATTTCAACCATAAATGTCGATTCTCCGCTTACAAGATCATCACTTGCTCCGATTCTAGTATAAATTGAATCAAATATTGGTAAGTTTGCTTCAGCAGCAGGGACAAAAGAACCCATTTGAGCCATGATAATGATGATTGCAAGTTCCCTCATATATGTTGATTTACCACTCATATTTGGCCCAGTTATTAAAAGAGTTGATGTAGATTCATCCATAATTACATCATTTTTAACATAGTTATTATTGCTAACAACTTCAACAACTGGATGTCTTCCGTCAATTATACGAAGATTATGATTGTTATTGAATTTTGGTCTAATTAAATGGTGTTCTTCACTTACAAGAGATAAAGAACATAACGAATCAATTTCACTTAAAAGGGTTGCTGTTTCTTTTAATTCAAATAGGACACCCTTTACACTTTCTTTTATTTCCATGAATATATTGTATTCTAAATCAATTATACGTTCTTCAGCATTTAAAACTAAAGCTTCTTTTTCCTTTAATTCTGGAGTTATATATCTTTCAGCATTAGTTAGAGTTTGTCTTCTTTCCCAACCTAACTCTTCACTTACGCGTTTTGAATTTCCTTTTGACACTTCAATAAAATATCCAAATACTTTATTGTATCCAACTTTTAAGTTATTTATTCCCGTTTCTTCTTTTAATTTTGCTTCAATTCCAGAAATAAAATCTTTTCCTCCTGAGCGAATACTTTTAAGTTCATCAAGTTCAGCATTATATCCACTTTTGATTATTCCACCCTCTTTAATGCTTATTGGTGCATCTTCAGAAATAGAGCTTTCTAAAAGTTTAAATAATTCCTCATGAGTATTTAAAGTAATATCAAATTTAAGTTCTTTTAGAATTCTATTGATATCAGGTATTACTTTGATTGAATTTTTTATTTGTAATAAATCTCTTCCATTTAAAGAACCACATATAACTTTACCAGTTAGTCTTTCAAGATCATATACTTCATATAAATCTCTCATAAGTTCTTCTCTTTGTAAAAAGTTATTATTCAAACTTTCAATATAATCAAGTCTTTTATTTATTTTAGTTTCATCTTTTAAAGGATTCATAAGCCAGCTTTTTAAAGTTCTTGAACCCATCGCTGTTTTAGTTTTATCAAGAAGCCATAAAAGAGAAAACTTTCTTTCTTTTAATCTTAAAGTTTCTAGTAACTCAAGATTTCTTATTGTATGAATATCCATATTTAAATAGTCATCTTTTTGAACCATTTCAATATGTGATAAATGTGATAAATCTTTTAATTGAGTTACATGTAAATGATACATAATATTCTTTAATGCTTTAACTATTCTTTCATCATTTATTCCTTCATAAACACTTTTATATTCGTCCTCTAAATATAAATCATTAATGGTGATAGATATTGAATAAGTATTTTTAAAGATATTTATAAGTTCAATATCAAAATTATTTTCAACAATAATCTCTTTTAAATTTAAACTTAATACTTCATTTATTAAACTAGTTTTATTATGAGGAACAAATATTCCAAATACTTTACCAGTTGATAAATCAAGATAAACAATTAAATAGTTATATCCATAATCAAAAATAGTTCCAATATAGTTAAAATCATGTTCATTTAAGAACTCTAAATCAACCATTGTTCCTTTTGTTACGACTTCAATTACGTCTCTTTTAACCATACCTTTAGCAAGTTTTGGATCTTCAAGTTGTTCACATATCGCAACTTTATATCCTTTGCTTATAAGTTTTTCAATGTATATTTTAGCTGAATGATGAGGAACTCCACACATTGGTACTCTTTCACTTAAACCTGCATTTTTACCAGTTAAAGTTAACTCTAGTTCCCTTGAACATTCATCAGCATCTTCAAAGAATAATTCGTAAAAATCTCCTAATCTAAAAAATATTAATGTATCAGGATATCTATCCTTAATCTCCATATATTGTAACATCATTGGAGATAATTTTGTTCTATCCACACTTAAACGATCCATTTTACCACCTACATCTAATGAAATATTATATAATAATTTTTAGATTTTAGGAAGATAGTTTTTCCATCAAATCTTCTATATTATCTGCTTCAATTAACTTAATTTTTAATTTATTTTTTTCTTTAACTTTCTTTGCCTCTTCATAGTTTTCTTTTGGTGTTATAAAAACATCACATTTATTCTTGCTTGCTCCAAGTATTTTATATTTTACTCCACCTATTTCGCCAATGTTTCCTGCCTCATCAATTGTTCCTGTACCACATATTTTTTTATTTGTAATAGTTTCATTATTTAATTCTTGAATTAAAGCAAGAGTTAACATTGCTCCACCAGAAGGGCCTGATTCACTTTTTTTGTAATTGTATTCAAGAGAATCTTTATAGTCATTTACTTTTGCATAGCTTACTCCAATAAGTGTTTTATCATTTACTTTTATAAGACTTGCATATCTTGTATACTCTTTATCAGAGTTTTTAACCTTTATAGATACTTTCATACCTTCTTCAAGAGTATTTAGATACTCATCTACAATATCCGGAGTAAAGTCGTGTCCATCAATGCTTATAAGTTCATCACCAATTTTTAAATCTGTATCCGATGAAGGACTAATATATGTTACATAATAAGTAGTTTTTTCGATTTTCAAAGGTTTGTTAACATATTTATAGGCAACACTTTTGGCATTACTAATGGATTCATATAAACTGATTCTATCTCTTTTTAGTGAGTCAGCCATTTCTTCATTATCATACTTTATGTCATCATTTTTTACAATGTCCCAGTTTGGTAAAATTAATGAAAGTAATAAAACCGGAACTTTTCCTTCAACAAAACTTACATATGTCATATTTACACTTGTTTTAGAATTCTTATTCAATCTTTTAGAAATATCTATTGTTCCTCCTGGAGCATAAACACTGAAAGGAAGATTTAAATTAATAGCCACTACAAAAACAACAATAATAAGTATTGATTTAATATTTTCCTTTAAAAACTCATACATTTTATTAAGCATAATTTATTCTCCTTACTTTGATTATACCATTATTATAGAGGTGAAATGTGAAAAAATTGTTAACTTTATTACTTTTTATCCTATTTATTGTAAATAAAAATGCAATTGTTTTATCAGCTGCGGATGCCCTTAGTATTTGGAGTAAAAGTCTATTCCCGGTTCTTTTTCCTACCCTTATCCTAAGCGATATTTTACTTGCAAGTGGAGTAATTGATAAAATACCTAATTTTTTTTATGATGTTTACTCTAAAATATTTAAAACTAGTCCATATGGTTTATTTGTATTTATCGTTTCTGTTTTTGGTGCAACACCAACAAATGCGAAAATATTAAAAGATTTGTATGATTCTAAATTGATAGATAAAAACAGTTTAACAAAGATATTAAGTCAAACAATATTTTTTAATCCAATATTAATACTTACATTCAGTAATCTAAAAGTTTTGATAATTATGTGGGTATCTAATGTTTTAACAAGTTTCATTTTAAGGGATGCCTTAGTAAGTGAATCCCCACTTAAAACATCATACAATTTTGATTTTAATTTAAATAAATCTATTGAAAAGAATATGAAAACAATTCTTAATATATTAGGAACTTTAACTGTTTTTTTAAGTCTTTCAAATATAGTACCAATTAAAAATCCTATATTGAAAACATTTATATCCGGTATTCTAGAAATAACTAGTGGATTTACTAGAATAAAACTTTATACAGTAAGTCCAATAAATGATATATTGATGCTTACTTTCACTTCTCTTGCATCGTTTAGTATAATAATGCAAATAAAAAGTATTTTAAAAGAAACTAAGTTTGATTCAAAATACTTTTATACCTCTAGAATTTTAACTTTATTTATATCTTTACTCATATATTTGATTACATAAACTATTAGAACTGCTACAATTACATCTAAATTTATTAGTAGTTGCATTATTAGCTTTACATTTAAATAAATTATTGCCTGTATAAGTAAATCCAATGTTTACGTCATAATGTTCACCTGTTAAATTTTTTATTGGAAAAACTAATGAAGCAGCATTTATGTTTTCACTTAATGCTGTAAAATTAAGAACTGAAGCATCAGATAAATCAACTTCTTCAGGAAGTTCTTTCATAGTTGAAGCATCTGCAAAGAATGATTGATATTTAGGAGATCCATCAAAATTATATTCTTTGTAATATCCTCTCTTGTAAGAAATCATCCATGAAGTTTCACCTTTACCAACATATTTACCATTTTGATAATCGTATTTTGTGTAATAATTATATATGGATAAGAAAGCTATATTGGACTTTAAAAAGTCTTTTTTATATTCAATTTTTAAACATTTATATTTGTCTTCATAACCACTTACTATAATGGAATTATCAATTCCTTGTTCAGATAAAGTGCAAGCTGATACTCTTTTAACACCATAGTCAGTTACATCCTCTTCAATAGCTTTAATCATTGTTGATTGATCGATTATGAAGTTTGATTGAATGGAACTTTTATTATCTTCACTTCTCACTTGAATTAAAAGAGAAAACAATAGAAGTAATACAATCGATATAATACATATACTTACTAGAAGTTCTGTTATTGTCATACCTTTATTATCCATCTTTACACCTCCATAGAAGAATGGAAGACTTCATAAGTACCATCTTGATAATTTTTCTTATATTTTACAATCATCCTTCTTGTATTGCTGTATTTGCCTAAATGTTTAATATAATCAATTGTTGTTGCATCTAATTTAACTAAAACACCTGTATTAGTTAAAACTTCACTTGGAGTTAAAAAATATATTTTTTCAACTTCAAAAGATTGTTTTAATTGAGTTAATCTATTTCCAGAAATTGGACATTCATATACATTTGTTCCTGGTTTATTACAAGTATTCATATATGTTCCTAAAGTTCCATATTCTTTTTCAAGTATTTGTTTTGTGTAATATGTTTTATAAATCATCTCGGTTGTATCAAAAACATTTCTTTCTCTTGATTTTCTAATTATGTAGGAATAACTTCCAAATAACATTAAAAGCGTCAATGATAAAACACTTACAACTACTAAAGTTTCAATAAAAACAAAACCATTCTTTTTCATTCGCTTTTTCTCCCATCCATAATTATGTATGGATTAGTTCTCAATCCTGTTCCTCCAGATACATAAGTAACGTTGCTATTGGAATCAACTCCAAGTTCAAGCATAAGTCTAAAGTTATAAGCAGCACTGTTGAGTATAGCAATGTCATTATCTTTTGTTTCATTTGCTTCAACCACTTTATCACTTACTTTATGAGTATAAGCAACTGGAGATGCATATGAACAATAATCAATATATTCAGAGTTTGATGCCGTATCCCAAACTTTATTCATATATCCAAAAGTATTATTGGAGTTATAATTAACTTTTCCATTTGAAAAATTACCCCCACAATAATTATTTAAAATACCACCATTTTTAGAGTTTGCTAAAGTAAAATTATACATACGATAGTAATAGTAATTACCTGCAGTATATGGTCCAGTTGTTTGATCAATATAAACAATGTAATTTGAATCAATTCCAAAAATAGAATTTTTAACTTCATCAGTTAAATTAGTATTATTTCTTATAGTTATAAGTTCAGTTGATGTAGGAAAACCCATTTTAAAACTAGTATAGTTTTTAAATTGAAGGGATTGTTGATATAAGTTTTCATTTCCCCAACTTCTTAAATTAATCATTTCATTAATAATACCAATAGTTAAAGTATGATATTTTCTTATAACGTCAGTTGATAATTTAAATTGAACATCCAATTTTGATGCATCAATTTCACTCAAGAAATAATAAGTTTTTATATTACCATTTGTTTTAATATCAGCAACAATCCATTTGGCTTCTTGATTTAAAACACTTTCACCTATTTCATAAGGGTCATGTTTTGCAGGATCTGGATCATTATACGTTTCTCCCATACTAGGATCATTCATAAATTGGACATAATCGCCAATATTTAAATCACTTATTCTAGTATTATTTATTTTTAATAAATTACTTTTTGCCGCATCATTAATCTTTTGTAATAATATTTGGTTATGAAGATAAGCTAAAATTAAAGCTAAGAAAAGAGTTAGGAACACCAAGAATATTGAATAAAGAATACTTGTTGCAATAAATCCATTTTTCTTCATCTTAACCTCTCCTCTTCTATTCTAATCATAATTATAAATCATTACTAAACTATTTTCAATTATTTTGTAAAATAAAAAAGATACACAATCATGATGATTATATATCTCTTCTTCTAATATTTTTTGATAGCGATAAATTTTATAAATAACTTCTCTAATTGATTTGTGCATCTCCACTTAAGTTCATCTCATTTTACAGTTTTCTATATCTGCATTGTTTATGCGATTCGGAAAGCTGGAGAGACCCCATTAGAGTTGATCGCACTGCCGGAGACCCAAATGCCACCGCTGTCGACAAGAAGGAAGGTGTTGGCATTGCGAGAAATAGCCGAACGAAGCCACCAATATGAATTACTTCCGTTATATTGTTTTTTTGCTCCTGCATAACTGCTTGTTGTTACTCCTTGATTTTTATAATAATCTAATTGTCTTGATGTTCCTACTGATGTATCATAACTATTACCATTCCAAACTTCTTGAGCATTTAACAAATATAATTTGTCTTGGGTTTCAAAATTTGTTTCTCCTGATGTACTTCCGTGTCCTGATATTACTTTTGTTGTTGTTATCACATTTTGTAATTCAATTGGAAGGGCATTATATATTGCACTATTTACATACGTACGCATTTCTGAATCTTTCCATCCTCCTACATTTGTTGCTGTGCTATTAAATTTTTGGTTTGTTATTATATCTGCAAATTCTACTACGAATCCACATGCTGTCTCACTTGTTTCGGTCGTACATGCACTCATATTTGAGATACGCACCATATGTTTTCCAAGAGAACCTAAGTCTACTTCTTTTGTATCTCCTACATTATATTTACTTGTATTTCCGGTTTGTACTGCTTTTTGGATTGTTGTCCAAGAATCACTTGTAAATGATACTGGATCTGGAATATTTTCTCCTAACGCATCTCTTTCTACGGCATTAAATTCTAACTTGCATGTATATTCTTCACTTACTTCTTCTATTGATGTTTTATCTAATGTTACTGTTAATGTTCCATTTAATGTTTCTTTTGCTTTTACAACTGTTGCATCATTTTCTAGTTTGTTTTTGATACTTGTATATTTTGCTGTTGTTCCAGTTTTTGGTACACATGTAACTGTTACATTTGCATCATAGTTGCTTGAATTATTTGTTACTTCATATGTTAGTATACTTGTTTGATTAAGTGTTTTTAATTCACTTGTTGTAAATGTAATTGTTTTCTTTGTTTCATCTACTGCTGTTGAATATACATCATTCCCATCTATACTTGCAGCTGTGAAGATTACACTAAAATCTTCATTGTTTTCGCTTACCTTAGCATTTCCGTTTATTATTAGAGTTGTTGAGATTGCTGCAAATCCAATACTCATTAGTAATATTGCTATTATAAGCATACTTTTCTTCTTCATATTATTTCC